>OLSH01000013.1_pt1 | contig 210749 bp, 162 predicted proteins | sample 1643221 | NCBI WGS metagenome assembly OLSH01 (sample SAMEA3136681, study PRJEB25190) | human gut metagenome | biome: human gut; feature: human-associated habitat; material: faeces | place: Austria | collected 2013 | reverse complement strand
TGTATTTCCAGTGAAAGTAGGACATTGCCGAGCTCTCCCATTAGAGACCCCTGTTGCCTGACGGTAGCAGGGGTTTCGTCTTTTCTGGCGTTGACCTTTCTGGAAAATTCTTCACCATTTTCCCTCTAGCTTCTCCGAAGCTTTTCACTTAAACGTTCTACAATGGTGAGAACAGTTTAAAAAATTGATTTGAATTACCACAAAACTATGGCAGATTCTCTTTTTGGTGACGATGAAGTCCTGACACCTAAGAAGGCGACTCCCACTGCAAAACAGACAGTGGTGACCCCAGCGACTCAGCCTCTAGCGGAGCGTATGCGCCCGCAGACGCTCGACGAAGTCATTGGGCAGACACATCTCTTGGGCCCAGGCGCTCCCTTGCGTGTAGCCTTTGAAAATCATCGCCCACATTCGATGATTCTTTGGGGACCTCCTGGCGTTGGCAAAACGACTCTAGCGCGTTTGATGGCTAGTGCCTTTGATATGCCTTTCCTCGCGATTTCTGCGGTGCTGAGCGGCGTTAAAGACATTCGTGATGCCGTGGAACAAGCTCAGCACATAATGCAGCTCACGGGTAAATCGACCCTTCTCTTTGTGGACGAAGTGCACCGCTTTAATAAGAGCCAGCAAGACGCCTTTTTACCTCACGTAGAATCGGGTCTCTTTATCTTTGTGGGTGCAACCACAGAGAACCCCTCTTTTGAATGCGTGAGCGCGCTTTTGAGCCGTGCAACGGTCTACCAGCTCCAGAGTTTGTCCGCTGAAGAGGCGAAGACGCTTCTTGAGCGCACGATGATGAAGGAGTTCCCCTCACTCATCATGAACGATGAAGCGAAGGAAATCTTGATTCAGTTGGCGGATGGGGACGCTCGTCGTCTTTTGAACGCTCTGGACGTTACCTGCACGATGGCCAAAGAGCGTCAGATTGATGAGATCGATGCAGAGTTCTTGCGCAAAACAACGCCTGCTACGCTTCGTCGCTTTGATAAAGGGGGAGACAACTTCTACGACCAGATTAGTGCAATGCACAAGTCGGTTCGTGGTTCTGACCCCGATGCGGCGCTCTATTGGATGGTGCGTATGTTGGACGGCGGTGCGGATCCTCTTTATATCGCCCGTCGTATTCAGCGTATGGCCATTGAAGATATTTCGCTCGCAGATCCTCGCGCTCTGCAGATTGCCGTGGATGCTGCAATGGTCTTTGAACGTTTAGGTTCTCCAGAAGGCGAATTAGCGCTTGCACAAGCCGTGGTGTACCTCGCCTGTGCTCCAAAGAGTAATGCTGTTTATAACGCCTATAACGAGGTGAGAAGCTTCGTGAAGAAGGATCAAACGCGTCCTGTGCCCATGCACTTACGTAACGCTCCGACAAAGCTCATGAAAGAGTTGGGCTACAGTCAAGGCTACCGCTACGCACACGATGAGCCTGAAGCCTTTGCTGCAGGGGAAACTTATCTTCCTGAAGGCCTTGAAGGCAAGAGCTGGTACCACCCAACGGATCGCGGCTTAGAGATCAAGATCCGTGAAAAGCTTCAACACTTGAAAGAACTCAATGAAGAGGCTATTCGTCAAGGTAAAGGTCGCAAACGCGGTCAAGGTAAACAGGTTTAGGGGAAAATAACAGTGGAAGTGCGCAGCGCATTCAGATATTTGCTTCGCACTTCCTTTAACAGGTCTTACTGAACTTCAAACTTGTAGAAGCCTTGTTCAATTTGGATACGCGTACGGTCAGCCGTGGGGCGGTCTGGGATAGTATTGCGTAAACGAACAAAGTGTCGACAAGCTTCCGGTTTCGTTTGATCTCCGATTTGTCGCATCTTCTGTACCACTGGTAAGAATTGACTGACAGGAATTTCTTTACCAAAGACATCTTGAAGTTCTTGCACTGGGGCTAGCTCTGCCGCCTTCGAAGCAAATTCTTCAGGCCACCCTCGTTCAACGATCAGCTTGTCATCAGGCAAGAGAGTGACGTTGAAAATATAGCCAGGTTTATTATTTTTGGTCAGCCAGCATGGCGGATTGTCTAGACCTGCACGTCGCTTATAGAAAGCGTTACTGGCCAAACAAGTCTGTAGGTTACTTTCTAGAGTCTTACTATCAGCTAGCTGTTCTTCTAAAGCTTGCATTTGTTGCTCAAGAGACTTTTTCTCTGCAGTAAGCGCTTTGATACGGTCAGCAAGTTCCCCTTCAAACGCAGGGCGTTCGCCCTGAGCAATCAAAGAAGCCGTGTTGAGCAGATCATTGGCAAATTGTTTGAAATCCTGTCCATCTTTCTTATGGGCATTCCACTGCTCAACAACTTTTCGACCAATATCAATAGCTTTTGCGGCGTCGTCTTTGGAAATTTTTCCAATAACGGATACGCACTTATTGCAAGGCATCATAGGGTCAACAGGGTCGTCTTCGTCTGGACGACAAATACCCCCATACTGAGTGATACGAGTGAGAGCTTCCTTCATTTCAATTAATTTTTGCTCTTGTCGGACTATAGTTTCGTGTTGCTGGTTTAACTCGTCAGCGTTATGCATCAACTTGATGCCTAGCAAAAGAACCAAGAGCAAAATTAATGTAAAGGCAATCTCCGTGATGGAGACCTGAAAAACACTGTCTTTTTTCTCGGACATATTATCTGTCCTTACGACGGCCAAAGCCTGTAAGTTTCTTCAAGAAGGAGCCTGGAGCGTTATCTACAATAGCGTATTCCAAATCGCCCAAAGAACGAGAGAGCTGGTTGAGCTTATTGTTAAGGGCGTCGATTTGCTGAACCAATTGAGGAGAGTTAGGCTCAGCCATCTTACTGTCAATAGACTTAACGCTTTGGCAGAAGCTATCCATGGCCGCTTGAGATTGAAGCAACGAATTGTTGAGAAGCGCCACTTTGTCAGCTACAGCCTTGCTATCAACTGCATCATTGATGGTCCCTAAATGACGAGAGAGCACCTGAAGTTCTTGTTCCATCTGCAAGGAGAGCTTCTTGAGAGATTCATCAAAAACAACGTTGTAATTGTCGCTCGACTGAACAACTTTTTGAGTCAAGGCATCGAGCTTCGTTGCCAACGTGTTAAGAGTGCTCAACAAGTTGTCATGGTTGTCGAGCTTCAAGGAGTTGGCCAACTCTTCAGAGGCTCGGGTGATAACTTGACTACCATCGGCCAAAGCTTGAGAGAGCACTTGAGAATTCTTTTCTGCAGTTGCTTTAACCGCATCGGAAATAGCCTGCAACGAGCTTTCTGTTTTAGAAAGCAAGGATTGCACACCTTCTTCGGTTTTAGCAAGAGTCGATTGCATGCCGTTTTCCAAAAGCTGGAATTTTTCATTCATGGAGTCATTGAGGTGAGCGTCGGCCTTTTCAAAGAACTCTTTAATTTGCTGTGCTTGCAAATCCGTTTCGCTAGCAAGGTGTGCTTCCATCTTTTCATAGAATTCGCTAATTTGCTGCGCTTGCGAGTTCATTTCATTAGTGAGACGGGCGGAAGTAAGAAGTACTTCTCCTCGCAGTTTATCCATCCCATCAAAAGCTTCTCGCATTTTGTCATTAAGAAGCTTGAAGTTATGGAGGCTAGCAGAGATAACGACTTCTACACCATCATCGACGGAAACATCCACTGGACGCTCAATGGGTTTGGATTCCTCTTCCTCGGTGGACTTTTCAGCAGATTCGGATTTTTCTCCAGCTTGGTCGCTACCCTTAAGTCCCAAGATTTTAGCGGCAGATTTTTCATTTTCCCCGCTAAATGTGACTAAGTACACACGCATAGCCATCCCGAGCAGTGTAGTCACCATGGCTGCAGCAAAACGGATGGCGATGTCTTGAAGATTAAAAGTTTCAGATCGAAGATCTGCCATTGCCAAAATAATGGAAGTGATGGTAAAGAGGAAACCGAGATAGTAGCAACTGTCTCCATAGCTGAGACGTTCCTCGCGAGGCGAGTGTCGGGTGACATTCCATCCATATACCATGTAAATCAGCATGACGGCGAGTGGAATATAAAAACCCAGTACCCATGGCTGATGAAATTCCCAAGCTAAAAAACTAGAAGAGATTTTGATAGCAAGGGTAAAAATGAAGGCGTGTTTGAGCTGCATAATTTTGTTTTTTGTCTAGTTATTTGCCAAGAGGAATGACGGATTCAACCGTAGCCCCAGTGCTACGGAAATAGTCACGCCAAAAAGTCACATTATTTTGCCCCTGAAATTTGGGGTTATTGACGAAATAGTACAAGTCGACCGATGCCCCGTTGAGCATGGTCTTGACCTGAGCTGCGTACGCTGTTCCTTTGAACGCTGCAAATGAAGGCTTCGTTTGATAAAGCGAAAAGCCTGGTGTGTGATGCAACATGTCAGAGAAGATAATAAGTCGCGTCTCTGGTGTAGCCCATTTTTGCATAGAGTTGACAGACACAGACTGCACCACTTCCATAATAGGAGAGGACTTGGCTGGTTCGTTCTTCTCAGTGATTTGACTAATCAAATTTGACAGAGGAGCCTTGAAGAAAGTTTCAAAACGACGTTTCAGCTTACGTTCATTTTCGGTAAATTGATTAGCGTGGGAGCCATCGCGAATTTTGCATGCCTCAAAAACGGGCTTACGACTGGTCGAGAAATCCTCAGTAATGGTGTAAATAGAGAGGAGGGAACCTTCAGTCAGTTCATTGTTAACCAGATTTTTTAAAGCCACTTTGAGGGAGTCGCTTTGGATCGGCGTCAAAGTATCAGTTTCATCCACAATGACCACCATTTGGGAGTGAGGACTAATTTGTCCATCCACAATAGGGCAGCCTGTTACTGGATCAAACTCATTTTTATCCCCAGACACAAAAAAATATATTCCCACGCCAAGTACGACCACAGCAATGGATGCAATAACGATACCTAGAATCCAAGTATTGCGTTCCGTGACGTCATCTTCAGCAGAATAAAGAGTCATTCCAAGTTCCTCGACATAATCAATTTAGTTGAGACTTAACTAATGAAAAACAAATAAAAGAAGTGGCTGCCTAAGCGTTAGTTTCGCTTAGGGCATGGAGCAATTCAGCCTGCTGATCTGCGTCGAGAATGCCAAGTTGTTTAACATTCATCTTTAAGATTTTTTGATGCAATTCAGGCGCTTTTAGCGCGGTGGCTTTTACTTGCTCTTCGACTTCTTTGATACGCGAATTATCTTCTTCGAGGCTCGAAGTATTGATTTTCGTGTCAAAAATGAATGTGCGGTCATCTCTATAGAAAGCTGGAGCTGGCTCTGTTCTCTCTTTAACATTAGCCGAACGCATGCGTTGCAGTAAAGTTTGCGCAGTTGTCACAGCGTTATCGCAGGCGTTGTCAAATTCCAGCAAGGTTTTCTGCTTAACTTGCGCATTATCTTTGATGCTAATAATTTCATTACTGGCTTTTGCAACCAGCTCATCAATCTGCTTGAGGTATTTCTGGCGGAGATTGCCAAATCCAGTTTGTAGTCTTGCGAGGAAGAGATCCCACCTTTTTTTTGCCTCTTCATATTTTGTATTTTCTTTGCTATAGCCTGGATAAGGATCTCGGAAGGTATAGCCATCGGCCGCTGCGCATGATCCCATAAATAAAGTCAAAGCCCAAAGTAGCCAACTGAGAAAATCAGTGAGAGTAAATGGAGCCTCAGAAAACGTAGTCCAAGCCACTTTAGTCGCTTCAAAAGTGTCACCAGCTTGTAGAGCATCTCGGTAGTGAGCAATAGCGAAGGCTATTACAACAGTGATGGCTATCCAGCACGCAAAAGCTATCCATCCCCCTAGCTTAAGGAGAGCATTTTTATGGTTAATATAAGGAATAAGAAATAGACCAAAAGCAAATGAAACACCTGCGTTTAGGGCGGATGCGAGCAGGGCTATACCAAAACCAGAGAGTAAGCCCCCATCCATATTTGTAGCGAAAAGACCAGCATTGATTGCCCCTTCTAAGGTAATGATCAACAGGAGAAGGGCTATTTTGAAAGCAATTCTTGCTTTGGTGAGGGGGACCACATTTCGTTCCAATAAGCCATTTTTTTCGCGAAAATTGCGGAGGGCAGTTTTTGCTGTTTTAAAACGTTGAAATTCAACGTCAATAGTTGCACGATTTTGTGAGAGCTCTCGGCTGAGTTCATGCTTGAACTGGTCAGGTAGCAAGTGGCAGGCATTTACAGCGTTCATAGCTTCATTGATGCCTTGAGAAATATATTTATCTCGACTAAGCACAATGTCAGAGGCTTCGTCGAAATAGTGTGTGGTCATTTCCTTGAAAATCTGATCAACGAGTCGTTCATCCCCAATCGAAACCGTTTCTTCAGGAGAGGGAAAGTTGTCGCGACCTTCTGCGGCGGCTTTTTCCAACAACTTATTGCTGGAAATAATGGCGTCAATGTTGATAGGAGCTAAGGGGTTGAGGGTGTCGAACGGCAACTCAACTTTGACGTTAACAGGTCTTGGGGGCGGTACATTTTTTTGTGGGAGGCAATAGCCATTCCGCCCGAAGTGTCTTTATTTAAAGGTCCAGGAAATGACATGACAGTATCACAGTAAGAGTGTAAGAAGTTGTCATATTATACGCAAAGATTATTGCAAATAGAGGATCAAAGCTTGCACTAAAGCAAGAGAAGGTGAACTAAAATTCCCCATAAAAATGGGGATGAGAGCGAAACAACAAGAGAAAAAGAATCTATGACAGCCGTGAACATTTATCCCTCTCTAGAAACATTGATATAAGAACGCGCTATGATGTTGGTTAGCTAATGCGAGTGGGTAAGTGAGCGTGGAAAGAGAAGTCAGGTTGCTGTATTGATATAATTTATCTTTAAGGCTGATTTTTATGCGTTCCTAAGTTGGTGAACGGTGCTTGAATACTCGGCTTTACTTTAGCCTGAAGAGTCAGGCAACCCACTAGGTATCAATTAACGATTGATAGTCCCCAGTTTCTTTTTTAGTTCTCTATTACTAGTAGAGGGCTCAGTTTTTCTCCCCTTATCACAAGGGCGCTAACAATAAAGGTTAAGTTCGTTATGCTCGATCCCAACATGTTAAGAAAGCAACTCCCTGAAGTGGTGGCTCGTTTGGCTACTCGCGGTTTTGTTTTCCCTGAAGAAGAATTCAAAACCTTGGAAACCGCTCGTAAGGACATCCAGGTAAAGACCGAAGAGCTCCAAGCACGCCGCAATGCGCTCTCTAAGCAGATTGGCATGGCCAAGAAGAATGGCGAAGATGCAACGGCCTTGATGGAAGAAGCCGCTCAGCTTCCTGAAAAGCTCTCCGCTCTTGAAGGCGAATTGAACGAAATCCTCGGTAAGCTCAACGACTTGATGCTTCGTATTCCGAATTTGCCACACGAAAGCGTGCCAGTTGGCAAAGACGAAACGGAAAACGTAGAAGTTCGTCGTTGGGGTACGCCGCGCTCCTTTGATTTTGAAATCAAGGATCACGTGGACGTTGGCGCTCCGCTCGGTATGGACTTTGACACGGCCGCTAAGGAATCGGGCTCGCGCTTCTGCTTTATGCGTGGTCAGATCGCTCGCTTGCACCGTGCCTTGGCACAGTTCATGCTCTATACGCACACGCATGAACACGGCTACATCGAATGCTATACGCCTTACATCGTGACGGCCTCGACCATGCAAGGTACGGGTCAATTACCGAAGTTTGAAGAAGACCTCTTTGCCGCTAAGAAGGGTGGTGCTACGGGTGAAGGCGAACAGATGTACTTGGTGCCGACCGCTGAAGTCACGTTGACGAACCAGGTCGCTGGCATGATGTTGAAAGACAAGGATCTCCCGATTCACGTGACCGCTCATACGCCTTGCTTCCGTTCTGAAGCTGGTGCTTATGGCCGTGACACGCGCGGTATGATCCGCCAGCATCAGTTTGACAAGGTGGAAATGGTCCGCATCACGCGTCCTGAAGATTCCTATCGTGAATTGGAAGAAATGACGCACAACGCCGAAATGATTCTCCAGAAGTTGGGTCTTCCTTATCGCGTGATGGCTTTGAGCACGGGCGATATGGGCTTTGGCGCAACGAAGACCTATGACTTGGAAGTCTGGCTCCCGGCACAGGATACATACCGTGAAATTTCTTCGTGCTCGAACTGCGAAGACTTCCAGGCTCGCCGTATGGGTACGCGCTACAAAGACGCTAACGGCAAGACGCACTACGTTCACACGTTGAACGGTTCTGGCTTGGCCGTGGGTCGTACGCTCGTTGCTGTGCTTGAAAATTATCAGAATGCTGATGGTTCCGTGACGGTGCCAGAAGCGTTGCGTCCGTTCATGGACGGCGTGGAAAAACTCGTTCCGTCTGAAGACGGCTTGTTTGCCCACTAAAAACACAGGAAAACTAGACAGAGAAGAGCTTGGCGAGTTTGACAAAATCGCCAAGCTTCGGTAAGATTCTTTGTCTACATTCTGTCGGAAGGATGGCAGAGAGGTCGAATGCGCCGGACTCGAAATCCGGTATACGGTTATACCGTATCGTGGGTTCAAATCCCACTCCTTCCGCCATGATCCCTGTTAGAAAGGAAAGAGAAAAGTGAACGGTTGTTCACTTTTTTATTTTCTGCTCCTCCCTTTTCTCATTAGCCAATGTGGATACGTTCCACAGGTTGCGAAGGATCCACAGCGATCGCTTTGAGACCACGCGCTTCAATACTCTTCACACTGCGTTCTGTACAAATCACCGTTGCGCCCTTAGAGAGAATTTGTCCGTCCCAAAGGACTTTTTGACCACCTACAAGCGTGGCTTTTGGTGTTTGCGTAGCGAGGTCGTAAATCGTGATGTCCGCGTCTGCCCCCATCGAAAGGTGACCTTTTTGCTGGAGCCGCAACATGCGAGCGGGGTTGAGCGAAGTTTTCTGCACGAATTCAGGAAGCGTCAAGACGCCTAACTTCACGAGTGAGAGTCCAAGCGAGAGGATGACATTGCGCGGAATACAGCCGCCATCAGTGGAGATTGCATCTACAACAAAACTGCCATCATCGCGTTTAGCTTGTGCGATCAAAATACGCGGAATGGGCGGATTCACATTAAAGCTGCCACCCACATTTGTATTGTTGGCTTCCCAATATTCGTAAGCTTTTTGCCCTGTCATCAGGTCGGAGTAGCCCCCTGCGTCATAAACAACAAAGGCTTTGCCTGCGAGAATCGCCGCCTTGACGCCTTCTCGGTCTGGCGTATAACCAAAGCGGCGCAAACAGTTGCCTGTGACTTTGGATTGAATTTGCCCATTTTCGTCGCACGTCAAGCGTGTGCCATTCATGGGCGAGATGTAGCTTTCAGAGAAAATATTCGGGTTCTTCTTGAGAAGGTCAATGGCGAGTTGGGCTTCTTCAATCTCGTCCTTAATTGCGCCACGGCAGTACGCATTAATATGCGCTAAGTGAAGGGGGTAGCCGTTAGCCATTTCAACCGCCTCTTGCATGCCTTCAATATTGGAGCCGTGCGCACTGGTGCCCGCATGCCAAGCAATATAGGCGCGGCGCTCAAGCGCAGTTTCTATCAAAGTGGCAGAGACTTCTGGCGTAAGAGGATAGTGGCCACCCAAAAGCTTCACCCCGAGCGCACCATTGTCAAGAGAGCGATCAATCAACTCAACCATTTCGGCCTTACTAGGCGTATTCGTTTTAAAGGTGAAAGGCGGGGAGGCAAATTGCAAAATCGCCATGTTGATCCCGACCCCATACTCTGGGACATTGTCGAGAATGTCATCTAAGGGACCTGCCATATCGAGGCAAGTCGTGACGCCATTCATGGCGAGCATTCTGGGACCAAAGGGAGAACCCCACATAGAGCCCAAATGCACGTGGCTGTCGATGATGCCAGGTTGGAGCACGTAGCCCGTGAAATCCACCGTTTCGTGAGCAGGGACGTCAAGCGAAGCGCCAAGCGCCGCAATCTTGTCCTCGGCAATCGCCACATCGGCGACCTGATTAATGCCGTTTAAAGGATCGACCACATGAGCGCCGCGCAAAAGTAGATCAAACATCACTTATCCTCCTTTCAGTCATTTGATGCCACGCTTTTGAGTCTAACGCAATTTTTTCAAAGGCTGTAAGAGGGAAAACAAGGAGGTGCAGAATCTCCGTTCTCACTTGCACTTTCAGGCTAGCTGTGCGAGAATCGAGCCTCTTCTTTGAAAGAAGTCCTTTTGCTCACTGGTCACATTTCGCATTGCATTTCTTGAGCTCAGAATGACCCGATAGAGTGTCAAGTTTTCGTACAATACAACGGACTTCTTCCTTCCTATTGCACTTTTGGTTGAACAATCCTTATGCCTGATTTCATTCATGTGGTTGTGGAGACCGCTCTATTGAGCGCGAAAAAACCATTAGCGGTGCGCGACTTGCGTCGTCTCTTTGACGACCGCTATAGCGCCAAAGAAGTCAAAGAGGCATTGGGTGAACTTCAGACCGAGTGGCAAGAGCGCGGTTTGCGCCTTGTGGAATTGGGAACAGGGTGGCGCTTTCAGACTGCTCCAGAAATGGGGCGCTATTTAAGCCGCCTAGAAGAAGAGCGTCCCGTGCGCTATTCGCGTGCTGCACTTGAAGTGCTCGCGATTATTGCCTACCGACAACCAGTGACGCGCGGTGATATTGAAGAAATTCGCGGTGTGGCTGTGAACACCAATGTGCTACGCCAGTTTGAAGAGCGTGGTTGGGTGGAAACACTGGGCTACCGTGAAACGCCAGGGCGTCCCGCACTCTTGGGGACGACTCGACAGTTTTTAAATGATCTGGGTATCAAAAGTTTGGATGAGTTGCCGGCAATGCCAGAGAGCCCAGAACCAGATTTTCCGCTCACTAGTATGGGAACACTTTTTGCTGAAGATGAGCCCGATGATGAAGCCTCAGAAGAGGAAAGTGCTAGTGACAATTTGATGCTCCCGAAGGAGACAGACGTTGAAGACAAATAATAATGGCCGTGGTCGTGATCGCTATGCCACGGAAAAGAAACGTACCCTATTTCGCCGTCCACAAAAGCGTGTGGAGAACACTTACGCTGGTGAGCGTGCTCGTTTGAGCACCCCGCGTGAAGTGTTTGAAGAAATGGCTGATGATGAAAACTTTGCTGGTTTTTCTGATCGCCCCTTAGCGCTTGAAATTATCGACCGTGCACGTAACGCCAAACAGGCTGATCTGCCGACTGAAAAGTTGCAGAAAGTCTTGGCTGAAGCTGGCATGGGCTCTCGCCGTGCGATGGAAGAATTGATCCAAATGGGTGTGGTGACGATTAATGGTCGCACCGCCACGTTGGGGGATCGTGTGAGCGCAGCTGACATGATTCGTGTGGAAGGTCGCTTGGTGCGCCGTCGCGCTGAAGTTGAAGGTGGCACGCCCCGCGTGATTCTCTACCATAAGCCTGTGGGCGAAATCGTTTCTCGCGATGACCCAGAAGGTCGTCCGAGCGTGTTCACCCAGCTTCCGCGTGTGCATGGTAGCCGTTGGGTTGCCGTGGGGCGTTTGGACTTTAACACCGAAGGCTTGTTGCTCTTTACCACCTCGGGCGCTTTGGCTAATCGCTTAATGCACCCTCGCTACGAAATCGAGCGCGAATACGCAGTGCGTGTTGTCGGCGAACTCGAAGCCGAAGATATTTTGAAGCTTCAAAATGGCGTCGAGCTCGAAGACGGCATGGCCAAGTTTGACCTTTTGACCGACGAAGGCGGCACGGGGATGAACCACTGGTACCGCGTGCAGATCAAAGAAGGGCGTAACCGCGAAGTGCGTCGCCTCTTTGAAGCAGTCAATAAGACGGTGAGCCGCTTGATCCGTATTCGCTACGGCGCGATTTCACTTCCCAAGAGTTTGGCTCGTGGACAGCGTATGGAATTGGAACCCGAACAGGTTCGCGCCTGGATGGCAGACTTAAAGAGTCAGGAAAAAGCGCTAGCTCCTCAGGCTGAAAAGAAAGCTGCTGCGAAGAAAGCTGAAAAAGCGATTGCGCGTCAGCGCTTTGCCGCCACTAACCGTGACGTCTTTGAGCGTCCCACTTATGGCCGCCGCAATGATCGCACTGAAGAGGGGACAGAAGAAAAACCGCGACGCTCTGGTAAGCGCTTTGTTGAAGGTCGCAGTGACCGCACGGGGGTGCCGATGTGGGACGCACGCGATATGAGCGATCGTCCGACACAGCGTCGCCGCACGAAGCCCGCTACAAAGGCTGAAGGCACTCGCGCTGAGGCTCCTGCTCGCAAGCGCAAACCGCGCGAATAAGACGAACAGCTTCGAGCCCCTCAATTGCAACTTTTCTCTTTAAAAATCAAAGGGAAAATGAAGAAAAAGCACTGATTTCACTTGCATTTCAGTGCTTTTTTCCATACAATCACGGCATTCCTAATCGCCTTAGGTAACCCACGCAGTTGGGTTATGCGCTTTACGAGAGTGGCAAACTGAGTAAAGGGCACGAGGTGGAATGAAGTTCAAGCAACAGAATTGATGCGTCGTCTTTCGAAAGAAAAAAACGCTCTGTTGTTACCCTGTGGGTGCTGCTCTCCCTTGCTGGTCTTTCAAGACTAGCCATAGAGCGCATCGACGATAGAGGGTTAATGAATGGGCGTTTGCCCATTTTTTTTGGTTTTGGGGTTCTCCTCAAGAGACAGAAACTCGAGTACGAGTCACACCTTTAGAGCGACCGAACGCCCTAACATCTACAATGCCATCCCTAAGAAAAACAGCTTCTACTAAAAGGAAACTGCCCAATGTCCTATTCTGGAGCCTTAAATGAGCTCGTCGAACCTACCGTAACTGGTATGGGATACGAATTTGTGGATTGTGAACGTCTTGCCCGTGGGCTTGTGCGTGTCACGATTGACACTCTCGCCGAAGGTGGTATTTCACTGGAAGATTGCGAACGAGTGAGTGATCAGCTCTCGCATCTCTTCACGGTGGAAGAGGTTGCCTATGAACGCTTGGAAGTGTCTTCCCCTGGTGTGGAACGCCCTTTAAAGCGTGCCCAAGACTGGAAGCGTTTTGCCGATAGCTTGGCTCATGTGGAACTCTACGCGCCGATGATGGCCGAAGGTTTCCCAGAGGCAGGTCGTCGTAAACTCGAAGGCCGCATTGTTGGTATTGAAGGAGAGCCGGGAGAAGAGCAAATTACCTTTGACTACTTTGAAGTCAATATTGCTCGTACGCCAGGTGTGGCTGCACTGCGCAATCGCAAGAAAAAAACAGTGCCTGCGGATCCGATTCGTGTGACCTTCGCTTTGAGCGCTGTGGACCACGCAAACCTTATTGCTGAATTGAATTTTAAGGGGTAACCCACAAATGAATAGTCGTGAGATGCTTGACCTCGTCGAAGTGTTGGCGAGCGAAAAAAACGTTGAAAAAGATGTCGTCTTTGGTGTGTTGGAATTGGCTTTGGCTAGCGCCTTGAAGAAGTCCCAGTTCCCTGGTGAAGACGCTGACGTGGTGGTGCACGTCGACCGCGTGACGGGCGAATTCAAAGCCCACCGCCGTTGGTTGGTGGTGCCCGACGATGCTGGTCTTCAGGAACCTGACCGTCAGGAAATGCTCTCTGACGTGATCGATGACAATCCTGGTATTGAACCCGGTAACTACATCGAACGCGAAATCGAAGTGATCGACGTTGATACCACGGGTCGCCGTTTTGCTCAGGACGCTAAGCAGGTTATCCTCCAGCGTTTGCGCGATGCGGAACGTGACCAGATTTTGAAGGAATTCTTGGCTCGTAATGAAAGCATCGTGACGGGTACGATTAAGCGTATCGACAAGAACGAAGCTATCGTGGAAATCGGTCGCTTGGAAGCTCGCTTGCCGCGCAGCCAGATGATTCCGCGTGAAAACTTCCGCAACGGTGACCGTGTGCGCGCCTATGTGGACCATGTGGCTGAATTGAATAAGGGCCGCCAGGTGATTCTTTCCCGTACGTCGCCTGAATTCTTGAAGAAGCTCTTTGAATTGGAAGTGCCTGAAATCGAAGAAGGCCTCCTTGAAATCAAGTCTGCTGCTCGTGACTCTGGCATGCGTGCCAAGATTGCCGTCTTCGCTAAGGACCGTCGTATTGATCCGATCGGTACCTGCGTGGGAATGCGTGGCTCTCGCGTGAACGCCGTGACGAACGAATTGGCTGGCGAACGCGTTGACATTGTGCCTTGGAACGAAGATCCTGCCCAGTTCGTGGTGGGCGCTTTGGAACCCGCGAAGGTGCAGTCGATTGTGATGATCGAAGAGCAGCACACCATGGAAGTTGTAGTGGGTGAAGATAACCTCGCTGTGGCAATCGGTCGCGGTGGTCAGAATGTGCGTTTGGCTTCTGACTTGACCGGTTGGCAGATCAACATCATGACGGAAGCGGAAGCTAACGAAAAGCGTGATGAAGAAGTTGCCAAGATCCGCGTGGAATTCATGTCGAAGTTGGATATCGATGAAGATGCTGCTGATGTGCTCATCAGCGAAGGCTTCTCCTCGATTGAAGAAATCGCTTACGTGCCGGAAAAAGAACTCTATGCGATCGAAGCCTTTGATAAGGAAACGATTGACGAGTTGCGTAACCGCGCACGCAATAAGTTGCTCGCCGATGCTATTACTCGCGAAGAAAACTTGCGTAAGGCCGAAGAGCCGTTGTTGACCTTGGAAGGCATGGACAACGATTTGGCTAGCAAGTTGGTGAGCCACGACGTCAAGACGCTTGACGATTTGGCTGAATTGGCCACGGACGACGTGGTGGAAATGACGGGTATTGACGCTGAACGCGCCTCTAAGCTCATCATGGCCGCTCGCGAACACTGGTTCGAAAACGAATCGGATGAAGAAAAGTAAAACCTTTTCATAAAGCTCTGTGAAAACGTGAGCGAAGGAATACCTATCTTCGCTCATCTGAATAATCTAGCCGGCCTCGGGCCGGTTTAGGGGAAAGTTGAAACAGAGTTGATGGAGTCCCAATGAGGATTTCTCCTCTCTTTCCCCTAAAACTTGCCCAACGGCAACAAAACAGCACTCTCTGAGGGATACTCGTGAAGGGTGCGAAGGAGTAAAAATATTTATGGCTAGCAAAACAGTCAGCGAATTTGCCCAAGAACTTAAAGTGACGGCTAAGACCCTCCTGGCCCAATTGAAGGCAGCTGGGGTCACAAAGCACAGTGAAACCGACGAATTGAGCGAAAGTGATAAAACTCGCCTTTTGAATAGTCTTCGTCAGGAACGCACTGACCAGCCCCACCGCAAGATTTTGGTCACTCGCAAAGAAAACACCGTGGTGCAGCAGCATGACGGCCAGGGTCGTGCTCGTTCGATCCCTGTGGAAGTCCGCCGCACTCGCGTGTTCGTGAAGAACCCTCAGTTGATGGCTGAGGAAGCCGCTAAATTGCAGCAGGAAGCTCGCGCCGCTGCTGAAGAAGCTTCTCGTCGCGAAGCGGAAGAACGCACTCAACGTGAAGCCGCTGAAAAGGCTGCTCGTGAAGAAGCGGAACGCCGCGCTGCTGAAGAAGCTCGCGCTCGTGAAGCTGAAGCCCGTGCCCGCGAAGAAGCAGAACGTCAGGCCGCTCAGGAACGCGCTGAAGCCGCTTGCCGTGAAGCCGAAGAAGCTCGTGCTCGCGAAGAAGCCTTGAAGCAGGAAGCTAGCGACAACGAAGCCGCCATTAAGGCTGCTCGTCGTGAAGCGGAAAAAGCCAAGCTCGAAGCGGAAGTGGCTGCTGCAACGGCAAAACGCATGAAAGATCAGGCAGAAGCAGAGGCTGAAGAAGCCGCTCGTGAAGCTGCCCGTCGTCAGGCTGAAGAAGAAGCCCGCAATATTCGCGAAATGATGACGCGTCGCTCCAATGTGATGACCGCCAAGAAGGCTAAGCCTGCTCAGGCTGAAAAGAAGGCCGAAGGCAATCATCAGAACGCTTCTAAGGGCGAGAACAACAATAATCAGCGTCGTGACGGCAATCGTGATGGTAATCGCGATGGCAACAAGCGTAACGACCGTAATGATCGCAGCAACGATCGCAAGAATGATCGCTCTGGCAACAATAACGAACGCCATAACGATCGTAAGAACGATCGCAACAATGAGAAGAAGGGTAGCAACAAGGGGAATAAACCTCAGCGCCAGAACCAGCCTCAGCAGTTCGATCCGATGATGGACGCGCCGAACGAAAAGAAGGGTCATCCTTCCGATAAGAAGAAGGGTGGCAATCGTGATCGTTGGGGTGACGATAACCAGCAGCATCGTCGTACGATTAAGACGCGTGGCGAGGATGATAGTGGCGAAAACGTGTGGCGTACCGCCCGCGGTCGTCGCAGCCAGGATTGCAATCGTCACAATGAACCAGCTCCGCAGCAGGCTCAGGAACCCGTGGTGCGCGATGTGGAAGTGCCAGAAAACATCAGCGTGGCTGATTTGTCCCACAAGATGGCTATTAAGGCCACTGAAGTGATCAAGACCTTGATGAAGCAGGGCTTGATGGTGACGATCAACCAGATGTTGGATCAGGAAACCGCCATGCTTGTCGTGGAAGAAATGGGTCACCATGCTATCGCTGCTAAACCCGCTGATCCGGAAGCTGAGTTGAATGAACTCCATGAAAACAATCATGAAGCGCTCCCGCGTCCGCCGGTGGTGACGATCATGGGTCACGTTGACCATGGTAAAACGTCGCTCCTTGACTACATCCGTCGTGCTAAGGTTGCCGCTGGTGAAGCCGGTGGTATTACCCAGCATATTGGTGCTTATCACGTCAAGACGCCGCGCGGTATTGTGACCTTCTTGGATACCCCGGGTCACGAAGCCTTTACGGCTATGCGTGCTCGTGGTGCTCAGTCGACCGACATCGTGATTTTGGTGGTGGCGGCTGACGACGGCGTGATGCCGCAGACGAAGGAAGCTATCGCTCACGCTCGCGCTGCTAATGTGCCGCTCGTTGTGGCCATTAACAAGATTGATAAGCCCGAAGCCAATCCCGAACGCGTCAAGCAGGAATTGGTGGCCAACAATGTGATGCCAGAAGACTGGGGTGGAGACGTTCCGTTCTGCCCGGTCTCTGCTAAGAGTGGTCAGGGTATTGACGAGTTGCTCGAAAACGTGCTCCTTCAAGCTGAAATGCTTGAATTGAAGGCACCGAAGGAAGGTCCGGCTCGCGGTATCGTGATCGAATCGCGTTTGGACAAGGGTCGTGGTCCTGTGGCTTCACTCTTGGTGCAGTCCGGTACGCTCCATCGTGGTGACGTGGTCTTGGTCGGTAACGAATTCGGCCGTGTGCGCGCCATGATTAACGAATTGGGTAAGGCTGTGCAGTCGGCTGGTCCTTCTATCCCGGTGGAAATCCAGGGTCTCTCTGGGGTGCCTGCCGCTGGTGAAGAAATGATTGTGCTCGAAGACGAACGTAAGGCTCGCGAAATCGCTTCTTACCGTCAGAGCAAGTCTCGTGACCAGAAGCTCGATAAGCAGCATGCTGCTAGCTTGAGTAACCTCTTTAGCGATGCCAACTCTGGCAGCGTGAAGACGCTCTCCTTGATCATCAAGGCTGACGTTCAGGGTTCGCAGGAAGCGCTTATCCACGCCTTGACGCAGTTGAGTAACGACGAGGTTCGCGTGCAGGTGGTTCATTCCGCTGTGGGTGGCATCTCTGAAAGTGACGTGAACTTGGCTGTGGCCTCTCAGGCTGTGATCATCGGCTTTAACGTGCGTGCTGACGCTCAGGCCCGTAAGGCCGCGGAAACCGATGGCATCGACATTCGCTACTACAACATCATCTACGATGCTGTGGACGATGTGAAGGCTGCTTTGAGCGGCATGTTGAAGCCAGAACTTCGCGAAACCAATTTGGGTCTCGTGGAAATTCGTCAGATCATCCGCGTCCCGAAGGTTGGCAACATTGCTGGTTGCCGTGTGACCGAAGGTCTTGTCCGCCGCAACGCCTCTGTGCGCTTGCTCCGTGACAATGTGGTGATTTGGACAGGCGAATTGGCTAGCTTGAAGCACTTCAAGGACGACGTCCGCGAAGTGAAGGCTGGTCAGGAATGCGGTCTCTCGTTGAAGGGCTACGATGACATTCGTGTCAACGATCAGCTCGAAGTCTTCGAGGTGACGGAAATCGCTCGTACGCTCGATTAATTAACGAGTAAGAGAGTTAACTCAGTGCTTTCGCGAGAGGGCACTGAGTTCGCCTTTTTTTTAAAGGCATTGATATTTAGGAATAAACAGACATCATGGCACAGAAGAAAAATGGTCGCTCCTTGCGAGTGGCTGATCAAATCGCCAAAGATTTGGCGATGTTGATCCCTAAAGAAGTGCGTGATCCTCGTGTTGGTCTCGTGACGATTACTGGGTGTGATATCACGCCCGACTATGCGCATGCCCGCGTGTACTTTACCGTGTTGGGCTCGGATAGTGAACGTTGCGAAGAAGGGCTCAATGCTGCTGCAGGGATGCTCAGAAACCATCTCTTTAAGCAATACAGCATTCACACTGTGCCCACATTGCATTTCGTGCATGACGACAGTGTTCGTCGTGGCTTTGAAATGGATCAGCTCATCCGCGAAGCGATGGCTGATACGCCAGAGGAGCGCTAAGCGTGGGAAAACGCGGAGATTTGATCGATGGTGTTCTGCTTTTGGATAAACCGCAGGGCATGAGCTCGAACGGGGCAATGCAAAAAGCGCGCCGTTTGCTCAACGCCCAGAAAGTGGGACACACTGGGACGCTCGATCCCATGGCTACCGGTCTTTTGCCGTTGTGCTTTGGAAACGCTAGTAAATTTTCTGCCGACCTGCTCCATGCAGATAAAGCTTATGAAGCTCGCGTGAAGTTGGGCGTCACAACCGATACGGGTGATGCTGAAGGAACCCCCTTGGTTACCCGTGCAGTGACGGTCAGTTTTGCCGACATTGAAGAAGTGGCAAAGCGTTTTCAGGGCACCATCGCCCAAGTTCCCCCGATGTATTCCGCTTTGAAGCGAAACGGGGAAAAGCTCTATGAAATTGCTCGTCGAGGCGAAGTGGTGGAGCGTGAGGCTCGTCAGGTCACGATTCATGAATTGGTTGTGAAGGATTTTGACGGTGAAAGCTTTACTATGATTGCCCGCGTGAGCAAAGGAACCTATATTCGCGTCCTGGCCGAAGACATTGGCGAGGCTCTAGGATGCGGCGCACATCTCATTGCGTTACGCAGAACAATGGTTGGGGGGTTAACTATTGAGAATGCGGTGACGCTGGAGAGTTTAGAGGCGTGTGAGTCTTTGGATGAAGCACGCCAGAAATTGGCGCCAGTCGATACGCTGTTGCAGTCGTTACCTGTGGTGGTTCTTAGTCGCACCGAAGCAGAACGATTCATGCATGGCCAGAGACTGGCAATGGGGTTAACTATTCGCGGTTGTGCCCGCGTATACGGCCCAGAAGAAAACTTGTTGGGGATTGCTCAGGTCAATGACCGCGGTGTTCTTCAACCTGAACGTCTTATTGCACATTAACCGAGAAAATTCATGACTCGAGCGATTCGAAATATTGCCATTATTGCCCACGTTGACCATGGTAAAACCACGATGGTTGACCGTTTGCTTCAATGCGCTGGTACCTTCCGCGACAATCAGCAGGTTGCTGAACGCGTGATGGACTCTAACGACTTGGAACGTGAACGCGGCATTACGATTTTGTCCAAGAACTGCGCTGTGGAATATGAAGGCACGCACATCAATATCATTGACACCCCGGGTCACGCTGACTTCGGTGGTGAAGTGGAACGTGTGCTCTCCATGGTCGACGGTGTGTTGCTCCTTGTTGACGCTGTGGAAGGTCCGATGCCGCAGACGCGCTTTGTGACGCGTAAGGCTTTGGCTCAGGGCTTGAAGCCAATTGTTGTGGTGAACAAGATTGACCGTCCTGGTGCTCGCCCTGACTGGGTGGTGAACCAGACGTTCGACCTCTTTGACAAGTTGGGCGCCACGGAAGATCAGTTGGACTTCCCAGTGATTTACGCCTCTGCTTTGAATGGCTTTGCTGGTGAAACGACTGATGTTGAAGAATTGAAGAAGATTGGCAACATGCGTGCCATTTTCGATACGGTGATCAAGTATGTGCCTGTGCGTGACGACGATCCGGACGGCAACTTGATGCTCCAGATCTGCTCGCTCGACTACTCGAGCTACGTCGGTAAGATCGGTATCGGCCGTGTGCACCGTGGTCGTGTGCACCCGAACCAGGAAGTGGCCATTATGAATGGTCCGGACGATACGCCAAAGCGCGTCAAGATCAACCAGATTTTGAAGTTTGAAGGCTTGGATCGTAAGGTGGTGGACGAAGCTGAAGCTGGCGACATCGTGTTGGTGAACGGTATTGAAGAACTCAATATCGGTACCACGATTACCGATTTGGCTCACCCTGAAGCGCTCCCGCTCTTGAAGGTGGACGAACCCACCTTGACCATGAACTTCCAGGTGAACTCCTCCCCGCTCGCTGGTCGCGAAGGGAAGTTTGTGACTTCTCGTCAGATTCGTGAACGTCTCGAACGTGAATTGAAGTCGAACGTGGCTATGCGCGTGCGCCCCACGTCTGATGAAACCGTTTGGGAAGTTGCTGGTCGCGGTGAATTGCACTTGACGATTCTTCTTGAAAACATGCGTCGTGAAGGCTTTGAATTGGCCGTTTCTCGTCCACGCGTGCTCTTAAAGGAAGTCGACGGCGTGAAGATGGAACCCTACGAACTCTTGACGGTTGACGTTGAAGAAGAACATCAGGGTTCTGTGATGGAAGAATTGGGTCGCCGTAAGGGTGATTTGCAGGATATGCAGCCCGATGGTAAAGGCCGTGTGCGCTTGGAATACCGTATTCCTGCTCGTGGCCTGATCGGCTTCCAGAGTCTCTTCATGACGATGTGCCGTGGTACGGGTATCATGAGCCACGTCTTTGATGACTACGGTCCGATTAGTCGTGGTGACGTCGGTGAACGTCGCTCTGGCGTGATCATTTCTCAGGACGACGGTGAAGCCGTGGCCTACGCGCTCTGGAAGATTCAGGAACGTGGCCGCCTCTTCGTCTCGCCTGGCGACAAGCTCTACGAAGGGATGATCATCGGTGAACACTCTCGCGAAAACGACATCGTGGTGAACCCGATCCGCGGTAAGCAGCTCACCAACATCCGTGCTTCTGGTACCGACGAAGCTATTCGCTTGGTTCCGCCCGTGAAGTTGACGCTTGAAAGCGCTGTGGAATTCATCAATGACGATGAATTGGTGGAAATCACCCCGCATTCCATTCGCTTGCGTAAGCGCTATTTGACCGACATCGAACGTCGTCGTGCAGCTCGTGCTGTTCAGAACGAATTTGGTGAAACGGAAGAATAATGGGTAAGAAAAAAGCGGCGAATATGCCACTTGCCGAACAACCCTGTCCTTGTGGTAGTGGGCTCACGTATGGAAAATGCTGTGAGCCCCTGCATGAGGGAGAGCCGGCAGCGAGCCCCGAAGCGCTGATGCGCAGTCGCTATACGGCGTATGCGCTGAGGCTCGATGGGTTTGTGCTCGCCTCTTGGGACAAGAAAACGCGCCCTGAAGAGCTCTTTGTTGATGGTGAACCTCGTCCCAAGTGGTTCTCTCTTAAAGTGGAATCCACGAGAGTGGAGGGCGACAAAGGCTACGTCACCTTTTTAGCGAAAGCGAGAACGGCGATGGGCGTTATCACCATTCACGAAGCGAGTCGCTTCCGACGTGATGGCGAAACCTGGGTTTATGTCGACGGTGACATGATCGACTAATTTTTTCTGCGAGCCGGCCGTTTTTTCGAGCCGGCTTTCTTCTTCTTTTTGAGTGTTATGGCTATGAGTGAAACTCTCACAACACCCGCAACAAACTATTCTCCTTGGCGCTTTACCGTGGCCCCGATGCTCGACTGGACGGATCGTCACTGTCGAGTGTTTCATCGTACGTTGAGCCGCCACGCTCGCCTTTATACCGAAATGGTCACTACAGGCGCGATTTTGCATGGCGACCAAGAGCGTCTTCTGGGGTTTAACGAAGTCGAGCACCCCGTCGCCCTTCAGTTAGGGGGCTCGGATCCAGCGGACCTCGCGGCCTCGATTCGCATCGCAGAGCGCTTTGGCTACGATGAATATAACCTCAACTGTGGCTGCCCCTCGGATCGTGTGCAAAAGGGGAGTTTTGGGGCTTGCTTGATGCTTGAACCGAAGACGGTGGCGCGTGCTGTGAAAGCCATGCAAGAAGCGACCGATAAGGTCGTTACTGTAAAGCACCGCATTGGCGTAGATGATCACTCTGAGTACAGCTTTGTGCGTGACTTCGTGGGCGAAGTCTATAACGTAGGCTGCCGTGTTTTCATTGTGCATACGCGATCTGCCTGGTTAAAGGGTCTCTCACCCAAAGAAAACCGTGAAATTCCGCCGCTCAATCGTGATGTCGCTTATCAATTGAAGCGCGACTTTCCAAACGCTACCTTTGTGATCAATGGGCAAATCGATAGTTTGCCACTCGCCCAAGAGCTCATTGACGCAGGGATGGATGGCGTGATGGTGGGGCGCGCGACGTACCACAATTCTTGGCTTTTAGCCGGTGTGGATGAGGTGCTCTTTAACGATTCTTCACGCGAAATTTCTCGTAAAGCCGTGGTAGATATGATGAGTGAATACTTACTAACTTATTGTGCAGATAACCCCATGGCGGTGCGTGCCGTCGCGCGTCATATGTTGGGATTCATGCAAGGGATGCCTGGCGCACGCCAATGGCGTCGATTGCTCTCGGACCCCGCGACGCTCAAAAATGAGGGCACCAATGTGCTCCAGTTCGCGTGGAAGGAAACTTTCGCCGAGCATATGGCAGAAGACTAAAAATTCCCTTTTTAATGGCAAAAGAAAACCCCTGGCCTCTCGGAGACTAGGGGTTTCGTGTAAGTGAAGATTAACTAACTTGTTACTTCTTCTTCGCTTTGGTATTGGTCGACTTGTTCACTTTCTTCTGCACAGCGGCGCGAGCCTTGCTGTTTTTAGCAGGAAGGGTCTTCGTGGGAACGACCTTCGGAGCGTTGGCGGCATCGATTGCCTTAGCGCGACGAAGCACGTCGTTTTCGTTAGCGAGTTCCCACTTCTGGCGAAGCGGAGCGGCTTCAGCCAAAGCGACTTCAACGACCTTAGCGGCGGTTTCGTTAAAGCGATACTGGCTATCACGCACCGGGGCACCCTTGTGCCAAACGTAAACTGGCACAGCACGGGTGACCTTCTTCTTACCTTCCTGAACGAGCACTTCCGCCACACCGGTGGAGAGGTGATTACGGTTCTTTTCGGTCATCCCGAAGCTCGCGGCAGGAACATTACCTGGGAACTTGAATTCCAAAACGCGCGTACCGTTGACGCGCTTTAACTGCCAATCGGCAAGGGTCAATTCGTCGTTACGTTCGCGGCTGCAGAAAACGGTGTTTTTCTTCGCAGCGTAGAGCGAAACGCGACCAGACTGTTCTTCTTCAACGCTCTTGCCTTTAACTTTGGTGATCTTACCCTTGATCGGCTCTTTAAAGCCCATGCCCATCGGTTGAACGATGTTGCCAGGCAAGAAGCGTAAGCAGTAGGGGGTGTTACCCGCAAAGCGCTTACTGAAGTCTTCAATGGAGTTTGCGCCCGTGAAGCCCTTCAAATTCGGCACCAACACTTCGTCCTGATCAACCCAAAGGGTCATGGCGTAAGCAACGGAGCCAGCCAGGAATTTGCGCTCAGGGGAGACAAAGCTTGCCGAGAGCGTTGGCTGATTGCCACGCGTACGCAAGAAGTCACGCACGAACATGCCAGAGACGTCAAAAGCTTCGAGCTTCATGTTGATCTTCATGTTCGGGTGGTCGCCATAGGTAATGCTCAAAGAGCCATCGCGGTTGGGCGTAGCCGAAAGGATGTTTTCTGGCTTCACCGCAACGCCATCGTAGACCAAGGCCTGAGCACCCGTGCCCCAGGGAAGGCCGTGTGGAACACCCTGATCAAAGCTTTCTTTCACTAAGAAGCGATCTTTGCTGCTTTTATCCTGAGCAATATAAAGGCGCGCAGCCTTGTCGTCATCAAAGTAGTACATTCCCTGGCCAGAGAGAGCTTCCGTCGCGGAGATGCGCAAGCGAGCGGCATCGGGAAGCGCTAAAGGTGCGGCGGCACCGACGTTAGTAAATTCACTAGCGTTTGCGGGTGCGGTAGCAGACTGCAAGTTCGAGCAACCTGAGAGAAGGGCGATACTTACCGCCGTCATTGAACTCCAAACCATTTTTGGGGAGAGCAGTCGATTCATTGTCGAATCCTTTGGAAAAGAGAATTTTGAAATGTTTCCCACCAAGCACAATGCACTGTGCAAGAGAGAAAAGCAATGTTGAGTTTTTACACCAGCCTGAGCTAATCGTGCAAGTGATAAGTCGACTTACGTCAAAGGTGAGTGAAAGATTTTTGTTAGTGTTTTTTGCCTCTTCCAGATAGAGGAAAATTGCACAAAAAACAGCTTTCCCACCTGAGCAGAAAAGCTGTTTATGTGACTCACCGTGAAGAGCGAATTACTTAAGAGCTTCAAACACGCGAGCGGTGATCGTTTCGATGCTACCCAAACCCGAGATCGAGACATACTTCGGAGCGCTCTTGTCGCCAGAAGTAGCCAAGTCACGATAGAAACCAACGAGGGCTTCCGTCTGGTTGTGGTAAACCTTTAAGCGGTTCATCACGACTTCTTCGCGGTCGTCATCACGCTGGATGAGCGGATCGCCCGTCACATCGTCCTTACCTTCCACTTTGGGCGGATTGTATTTGATGTGATAGGTGCGGCCAGAGACCGGATCCACGCGGCGACCAGACATGCGTTCGACGATTTCTTCATCGGGCACCTGAATTTCGAGCACGTAGTCAATCGGAATACCTGCATCCTTCAAGGCCTGAGCCTGAGGAATCGTACGGGGGAAGCCGTCAAAGAGAGCCCCCTGAGCAGCATCAGGCTGGCTCAAGCGATCCTTGACCAAACCGATGATGATATCGTCAGAGACCAACTGGCCTTTGTCCATAATGGCTTTGGCAGCCAAACCGAGAGAGGTACCAGCCTTCACAGCGGCGCGCAACATGTCGCCAGTCGAAATCTGGGGAATACCAAACTTTTCGCAGATAAACTTGGCTTGCGTACCTTTCCCAGCACCGGGTGGCCCAATCAAAATAAGACGCATCGTGATTACTCCAATGACGATAAAAACAGAATGAAAAAAGGGTTCGCTCAACGCTGAGCGAGGCAGTGTTTCGGAAGAGGGGGATCGTTTTTTCTTCCGGGCACCCACAAAATCCATGACCTCAAGCGCTCTCCCGAGAGAAGAGACGGGCGCGATATGGACTGAATTCCCTCATTTTATACGGATTTCCCCTAATTGCCTAGAGTTGACACAATTAAAAAGGCGGAACAGAGTCCGCCTTTCCGTGTTTTTTGCCTAGTTCTTGAGGAGAATTAAAAGTTTCTCTTTTAGGCTTTTGCTTTTGCGAGCACGGCTCGCACACGATCTAAATCCTCTTGTGTGTCTACGCCAGCAGGGAGATCCGAGTCGAGAATTGCGACCACAATCTTTTTCCCGTAGTAAAGCGCACGGAGTTGCTCTAAGCTCTCAAACTTTTCAATCGGGGCTTGGGCGAGCGTCGGGAATTCCTTTAAGAAGCCTACGCGATAAGCATAGAGCCCCAAGTGATGGTAGGCTGGAACCCCTGCAGGAAGTCCTACTTCAGAAGACTTCAAATAGTCACGAGGCCAGGGCATTGGCGCACGAGAGAAGGTGAGTGCGCGACCCTTGGCATCAATCGTCACCTTCACCACATTCGGGTTTAAGAAGGATTCGACCGAGGTAATCGGGTGCGCAGCGGTTGCGATCGCACAGTCTGGGGAATCTTCAAGCAGTTTTGCCACTTGCTGAATCACTTCAATAGGCATCAAGGGCTCATCGCCCTGAACGTTTACGACAATATCGTCGTCCGAGAGTCCTAGACGCGTCACTGCTTCTGCCAAACGATCGGTTCCCGTGGGGTGATCGGCTTTGGTCATGATGGTGGCAATGCCATGCTTTTGGCAAGCTTCTTCAACGCGTGGATCGTCAAGCGCTACCACAACACGCTCGGCACCAGCCAGGGAAGCACGCTCTGCTACACGCACGACCATAGGCTTGCCGCCAATATCCGCCAAAGGTTTATTCGGCAGACGGCTCGACTTTAGACGTGCGGGGATTAAAACACTAAAAGACATGATGTGCTCTTTATTCGGGTTGCACCAAAGGCGTGACTTTACTGCGCCAAGCTTCGACTTCTTCAGCCGTGAGAGGGCGGGCACGATCCTTGATCATGACCGCAATATCGTTACGAACCTCAAAGGCCAAAGCGCAGCGGTGACAGATGAGTTCTGTGCGAGGTTCTTCGCTCTTTTGCAGACTGCCCTTACAGACAGGGCACACCAGCAGATCAAAGAAAGATGGTTTCATAGAAAGAATAATGAAATGAAGTCTAACTAAGGCACACTTCTGGGATCGGGAGCTGGAGAAAAGGCTCCATAAGAAGCGCGCATTATTGTAAGTCTGCACAGTATAGCGCGAACGAGGCTTTTCTGAGGTGGTGAAAGCGCTTTTCCTCTTCAAAAAAGTCATCAAGTATAAGAATTGAGAAAGAGAAAAGAGAAGATTTCAAATATATATCGAAAAAAAATTATTAGTCGCAATAAGAGACACTATGAATAAATGAGTTAAAACGGTTTAAAAAGTAACCCTTAAAAAGGGGACTTTTTGAGAAAAAGTTACGCCTGTAGCATCAACTTACACAACGAAAGTCCTAACTTTTACGCAAAGAGTCTCACCTTTTGCTAGATTTAACGGCGACTAGTCGAGCCTCTACGGCATGAAACGACACAATACGTGCTCTAATTTTGTCCAAATAATATTTACTTTTTATGTAGCCTCTTATTGCTACCAAGAAATTTTTAGAGCAAATCAGCCATATTTCTTTTTCTAATTGACCTAGATGAAAAAATATCTTCTCTTTATTGCGCTCTGGTGGACGATCGTTTTGGATTGGCCCTTCTGGCAAAGTGCTGTTGCCTTCTTCCATGGGGAGCCCAACTGGGGCTTTATTGTGGGCTTAGGCGCTGTGCTTGGTCTTTTGACTGTGGCCTTTGTGCGACTCCTTGCTTTTTTACCGTTTCGCGTCTTTCAAATCGTGATGATTCTGCTCACGCTTTGCGGGGCAGGCGCCTATTGCGGCACCTTGCTCTACGGCGTTCCGGTTACCCCTGACATGATGCGAAACGTGTTTGTCACGGATATGCATGAAGCCTCGGGCTACTTCTCCTTGAAGACGGTCGGGATGTTCCTTTTTGCGTCGCTGCCGCCTGTGTTAGCCACGCTTTTCTTAGCGCGTCCCATTCCTAAGATGCGCTGGCGTGCCGTGAAGGGGGTTGGCTTGATCGTCGCTTCGATTGTTTTGGCTCTCGGGTTTGCTGCCATCAACTTCCAGTCGGGCGCGGGCTTTATTCGCACGAATAAGATTGCGCGCTACTACATTGCACCTTTCAACGTGATTGCTTCGACGTACCGCACCTTCTTTGAAGATGAGGATCCAGAGGCCCGAACGGTACGCGACATTGTGGATCAGCACCCCGAGATGACAGTGAAGTCTGATCGCCCCACACTCTTCTTATTAGTCGTGGGGGAAACCACGCGTGCTGCGAACTGGGAATTAAATGGCTATAAGCGCGAAACAACGCCTAACTTAAAGAAAATCCCAGAGGTTATTAATTTCCAAAATGCGGTTTCCTGTGGCACAAGTACCGACGTTTCGGTTCCTTGCATGTTTAGTCGAGTGGGGCGTCACGATTATGATCGTGAACAGATTTTGAGTGAAGAACCCTTACCTTCGCTTCTCGCCCGTGCAGGGTTTCAGGTCGAATGGATTGATAACCAGTCGGGCTGCAAGGGGGCGTGCTACAACGTCCCAGAGCGAAAAGTGATCAAGGTCCCAGAAGATTGCCCCAACGATCGCTGCTTTGACGATGCGTTCTTTAACGAGGTCGATACCGCGATCAAGAATGCCACAGCGGATAAACCCACAGTATTAGTGCTCCATATGATGGGTGCTCATGGTCCAGCTTACTATGCACGCTCTCCCGAAAGTGACAAGCTCTTTAAGCCAGAATGCCATGATGCGGACTTGGGCAGTTGCTCCAAGGAAAGCATCGTGAATGCGTACGACAATTCGGTGCGCAATACGGACCGCGTATTGGCTGGTTTGATTGAGCACTTGAGTGCCGCGAAAAACATGAATACTGCACTCTATTACGTATCGGACCATGGTGAAAGCTTGGGTGAAGATGGACTTTATTTACACGGTATGCCGTACTTGGTGGCCCCTTCTGTGCAAAAGGAAGTCCCGATGGTGATGTGGTTCTCGCCAGAATTCATCAAGACCTATTCGGTCAACGTGGATGAAATCAAAGCGAAAGCGCAAAACGACAAGGTTTCGCACGATAATCTCTATCACACTATGATGGGTCTGTTAGGTGTCAAGGGAAGTACCTACGAGAGTAAGTATGACTTGAACGCAAAGTAGTCTTAGCGTAGCGAGTCTTTGAAACGAAAATGGTCGGTCATTTCTCAACGGAAAGGCCGACCATTTTTCTGATGGCTATTCTTTCTTAGTGTTCTCTATTGCGTAGTGCTTTTGCAAGATATTGAGAGAGCTTTCTGCGATGGCATGAGCTTCGTCTGTGTACGGCAATTCACCTAAACTCTTTCGTGCGGCATTGCTGCCCTTGAGGTGTATACCCGCCCAGCAAGTCATGACGAAGAACGGCCGCAATCGCAATTGACCTCTCTGTAGCGTCACGGTGAGGTGTCCGTGACGGCAAAACTGGTCTTTGAGGAAAACGAGTCTCTTTTGAAAGGCTGTTTTCGGTGCAACTTTGCCTCGAAGAATATTGACCACTTCTTCACTGTCGGTGAACAAACGAAGCCAGGTGATTTTTTTCAATATGGCTAAATGGAGAGCGAGAGCCAAGCTCCAACATTTAGCATCAAAAGGAGCGTGTTGGGGCGTTTGCAGATAACGAGGAGAGTCAAAGAAGTCCATTGAGTCGCCGTTTGTGTATACCGACGCCATAGCTCCTAAGGATTCACGACCTTCAGCGATTGATCGATGAGCACCATCGCAAAATGCCCACATTTCGTTTTTATACAATTGTGGCAAGGCCTCATAAAACACTTTGGCACGTTCATCAATATTCGAGCTCGAGAGATAAAGACTAGTCACGAGCATGGACTTCCCAACACTAATGACTATTTCAGGTTCGAAAGCAAGCAGGGGGCCTGGCAGGGATTTTTGGTGTGCTCGCAAATAGTTGGTAGCGTCGAGCATACTAAAAAAACTGATTTTGAGTAGCCCGTATTTTTCAAGTAGTTCTGAAGCTTGTGCAGGCTAGAAATTTGTCGTACTTCCCATACCTCATCGCTCTCATGAACATAGCAAAGAGGAGCGAAGTATTTTGGCAAATTTGCGCCACTGCAGGTTGGATTCTCCAAAAACTGAAGGACTTCTCTAGGCAATCGGCAAGAAAAAATTTCCATCTCAGGTAACGTGGCGAGTTCCGAAAAGAGGGGCCTTGGATGACAACGCACTTACCGTTTCCAATTCCGCAAAAGAACATTTGATTTTCATAAGGACGATCAAGGTCAATCTCGAGAAAGTTAAAGAAATCCTTTAAGGACGTGAAATCCATAAAAGAAACTTCCTCCTCCTCCTCTTGCTCATCAGAAGCCTCGAGAGAACAGTCTTTGAAGTATTTAACAGCCATCTCTTCGATGGAGAAAATGTGGATTTTTTATGGCGTAAAAACGCCATATAACGGCGCTTGAGAAGCTCCCTTTAAAGGTAGAGCGATCAAAGGTTCAATCTTTCGGCGGGAAGCCCAAGGAAGGATGGTTTGAAGGAGGTTCTTAGTCGCCATGATTTTTTCTCAACGGTTAAGGATCGTATGTAGAGAGTACAGCAAAGATCATGAGAGGGTGAGATAAACTTTATTAGATACTAAAAAGATCTACTAAAGTTCGTATTTATCCAAATAAAAACCATATAAATCATAGCATTTAGCAGGATTAATTGGCTTTTTAGTTATGTTATTAATTTAAACGATATACCATATATATGTTAACTACTGGTAAGGATTCAAAGAACTAGTTTTTAGAATATTAAAGAATCATACTAAGATATTATTATCTAGACACTCATAATTTTGCAGTCTAACTTGAGCATTAAACAATGCGATGATCGTGATTTGATGGCGTCCCAGTTGTGGTCCAATGCTCTTGGGCTAGGCGGTTGACTTCTTCATTTGTGCTGGTCATCAAAATTCTCCAAGTTTGGTCGGTCGTGTAAAAAGTAGGGCTCCCGTTTCTGAGAGCCTCATTTCTAAAACGTGTTGTTAGGACAAAAGACCAGTCGCTTCTCTTTTCCAATAAACGCTTTCAGTGCGTTTGGTAAAGTCTCTTCTGATCAACTCTCCCAACTCGGCCGCTTGTTGCATTTGCGCCATCGCTTCAGGCTCCACATACGTCATGATGCAGTAGCGATGCATTTTGGCCATCTCCTTGAGCCTTTGCAAAAGGATTTGTTGGTTGCGGTAAACGTGTTCATTGGAGCTATTTGGGCGCATATTGCCCTTAATGAGCTCGAAAACACTTGGGCTATTGAAAAATAGCCAAATGACGGGTTTATGGTGTTCAAGCGAGCCAACGAGACCAATCCTTGTTGCCACCACACCAGAGTGCAGCTCGACGTTTTGTTCGTCGTACTGAGAAAAAGACTGGCTTTGTGCTTGATAGCTGGTGCTGGTATAGATGAGTTCGGTGAAGGCCATCCGCTCGCCCTGGTAGCTAACATTCGTAAAGCACCACAAAGTACGATCGTCTAAGCGGTAGAGTTCCTTTTTCACCACTTCATTAATATTGTCAACGTGAACTTCTTCCCGGGGTTGGATTCTCGTGAGGCAAAAAGAGCCGTTAACAGCTTCAACCGTTTCCGAAAGGTTCGGGAAAAGCTTCAGGTCAGGAATACCGTCTTTGAGACTCATGTAGTCCTCAGCCACTTTCTTAGTGGCGCAGGGCGTAATTTTGACGCTGGGATCAGCCTCAAACAGTACCTGTGCGTCGGCAGAAAGTTCATCCGTCATGAAGATTTCTCCATGGGCTTCAATGACGTAGCAAGAGGGCTCAGAGGCACTTAGCTCCTCGGGAGCTTCTTCTTTCGTGAGGCGAAGAAGTTCACGTGGCAATTGGTGCGTTTCACAAACGCGCTGGAAAGACTTCGGCGCAAAACGCTTCGCTTCTTCTGGAGAGGTGAAAATGCCTCGATTCTTTCCCTTCTCGAGGCAATAAAACGTGGTATTGCCTTGCGGGCTGTCTAACTTAATCCCAAAGGCATGAAGTGCTTCGCGTAGCGAAGGTACCGAAAAATACGGAATCTTAGTGCTTTCTGGCGCATTTCGCAGTAGAGATTGACGGCGAACCTCTGCCTCGTACTCTGAGGAGAAGATATCAATCGCTTCGCGAGAAAGCACGCAATGAAGCTCTCCGGTAAGCGTATTGCTATCGGAAAGGTGGATGTGCAGATTGAGTTTCCGTGGCTGGAAAGGCAACGTCGTGTGCGCCTTGAGGACAGCAAGCACGAGTTGAATATGCGTTAAGGACTGGTCAACTGACATAGGCACCTCAATCAAGTTTTTTGAGATCAAGTGTCGATACTATACTACATATTTTTGACGTTGACTAGTGGGATTTTGTGACTGAAAAAAGAGGATACCTTCTTCCTTGAGAAGATATCCTCTATATTAAAACATAAATTTGAGATGCTTTTAAGCTATACTGCCGCTTGAGGATGGTTGTGGTGATCAGCTACGGAAACAGTGCGACTAAAATTGTTTAAAATTGTTTCAATAGAGTCGATCAAGTATGGATCTAAATGCATGTCTAAACTGACCACCCAGAGGCGCTCATCTTTGGAGAGCACGGGGTCGGAGTAGCACTTCACTGCGTCCTTACCCGTAATGAAGATGATGTCTTCCGTGCGCCCAGCAAAGGGATTCTCGGCAAAGTCGAAATGATCACCCAACTCAATCGTTTCCCCCTCAACATCATGAGCGCGAATCATCGCAAAAAAGCGCTGAGGCGCGGCGATGCCTGCAGCTGAAAGGGGCTTCCAGTTGTGCTCATGAATGCGTTCTGCGAGCTCATCAATCGTGGCAGTCTTCCCAGTGGCAAGCTGTGTGCACTGACCAAAGCAGCTCGAGGCGGCGTAGCGTGGCGTGCGCGACTTCACAATCACTTCATTATTTGTGTTGAGCACAATCGCGTCGACCGTGTCTAAGCGAGAGGGTGGTTCACGCAAGGGACCGGCTGGCAACACCAACCCATTACCCAGACCACGCGTGCCAACCACGGCAATTTCAAAGTCGCGAGCAAGGGCGTGGTGCTGTAGTCCATCGTCGCTCACAATCACATCAATTTCAGGATGCGCTTTACGGAGCGCAAGCCCAGCTTGATAGCGCTGACGACCCACTGCAACGGGCACACCAGTTTCGCGAGAAATCAGAAGCGGTTCGTCGCCCACTTGAGCAGCGGTGCTCTCAGCTGTCACGAGAGAGACTTCCTCTGCGCTACGACCAAAACCGCGCGAGATAATGCCAGGTTTCCAACCACGTCGCTGGAGTTCTTTCACGATCGTAATCGTGACAGGTGTCTTACCAGTGCCACCCACGTAAATGTTGCCCACAACAACGACGGGTACAAGGAGGCGATGCTCCACGGTACGGCGTTTGCGCGTACGAGCGATTCCATAAAAGATGAGGGAAAGCGGAGACAGCACTGCAGAGAGCAAGCCAAATCGTGCCCACTCTTGATGAAGCCAGTTTTCTATCTTTGCTCTGATGCTCATAGGTGACCTCCACAAGAGGTGTTCACCCAGAGAGTATGGAAAAGGGGGCACTCTAACGAGTGCGTAGGTCGAGGTGGTTTATCTGACATATCCATGAAAAAAATGACTAACCAGACATCCTGAGTAAAGAATGTCTTCTAATCATAGCGAGATTTAATGAGATGTGAGTGTGTTGATCGGTCTTTTGTTGTGTCAAGACTGCACAGAATTCTCCCGAGTTCTCCACAGAGCTGTGGATAACTTAGTGAATAACTTTTGAAGACTGTGATTTCTCGAAGAAAAATTCAGAAAAATGGTCAAATTCCACAAATCGGAAAATTCTCTGTAAACCAATCAGGAGAAGGGATTCAAGATTTTATGATCTCTTTTAATGATCCTGAATTTGTGGATAAGATGAAAAAACCTTGTTTGTTCGTTGTTTGTGAATAATTTTGGTTTTTTGCTCTTTGGGGTCTTGACAAATGCTCACAAATATGCCTATGGAAACTTTTTATCTTGGGGATAACTTGTGGATTTCCCCAAAAAGTGTGAGTAGCTATGTGGATAACTCTGGGATAAGAATCTTAAGTCCTTAATCTGCTTGATTTTTTTGTGAATTGCCTATTTTTTGTGCAACAAGGATAACTTTTGGCTAGAAAATGCCCTATAGAAAAGGCAAACAGCTTTTTCGCTTCTCCCCCAAAAGCCCTCAAAAAGTCTCTTTCCTGTGAATAACTCAAAGAAAGTTATTCACAAGGCATTTTGACCTCAAAAAGAGCACATGTCGCTAGATGTCGTGGGTATGAGGGTTTTGAGAAAGATATCTTGTGGTTGTGAAAAAAGTCCCACGAAGCGAGAAAAAAGAAGCGTTCGAGAAAGCGTTTTTTATGCTTGTGAAACAGTGCTTTGCGATACACTTTAAAGATTAATCAACCGAAGTTTTCTTCCTGCCAAAGAAGAAGGCGATAACGAGGACACTATGGCGAATACGCGTTGGGATGACGATTGGCCTTTTTTAGAAGACGTGGGAGAGGAGTTGCCAGTGAATATGGCACGGCTTTTTGCGTCGTCTAAAGGCGCTAATGCCGACAAACTCAAAGAAAAGAGTTATGCCTTGCGCGTTGACGAAAATAGTGTGCGTCGTCAGTTAGATGTGAATGACGTGTTGCCTCCGACTCGCCAGAAAAAGCCAACACCAGCAGAGAAGCCCTCGGAGCAAGTCCTTACTTCTCCTACGCGAGAAGCGGCATCTAGCTCGACTTTTCCGCTTCCCCCGCCCACAACCCCTGCGCCTTCTATTAAGAAAGAGAGCACTGTTTTTTCGGTGGGTGATGCGGTTAATCGCCTGCGCGCGGCAGTCTCTCAAGAACTGCACAGTTGGTGGGTTTCGGGTGAGGTGAGTAACTTTTCTCGTCCTCGCTCAGGGCACGTCTATTTCAGCCTCAAAGACGATAATGCGCAAATTAGCTGTGTCTTTTTTGCTCATGCTCAAATGGAGCACCCTGTCACCTTCCAAAACGGCGACCGTATTGAAGTCTTTGGTGAAGCGGATGTTTATCCTCAGCAAGGGCAACTACAGATTCGCTTGTCAGATTGGCGTCCCGCTGGGATGGGGGCGCTTTACGAGGCCTACTTAAAACTCAAAGAAAAATTGCGCGCAGAAGGGCTCTTTGCCTCCAAGATGAAGCCCATGCCTCTCTTTGTTCGCCACCTTGCCGTGGTCACGAGTGGGGGCGCGGCGGCACTCCAAGACGTGCGTCGTACGCTCGCTCGTCGTATGCCCTGGGTGAAAATTACTTTAGTGCCCACGATGGTGCAGGGGACAGAAGCGCCCGCGCAGATTATGAAGGCGCTCAAAAGAGCCGATCAATTAGAGGTTGATGCCGTGCTCCTTGTGCGTGGTGGCGGCTCCTTTGAAGATTTGTTCTGTTTTAACGACGAAAACTTGGTGCGTACGATTCGCGCCATGAAAAAACTCGTTGTGGCGGGGATTGGGCACGAAACGGATGAAACGCTCGCAAGTCTCGCGGCAGATATTTGTGCTTCCACACCAACGGCTGCTGCAGAGCAGGTGGGCTATGACCTCATCTACTGGCAGCGAAAGCTCGATGAGAAAAGCGAGCGCTTAACGGGTGCGATGGAGCGCATTGTCGACGAATGGGATATGTATCTGGATCGCGTCACGGAGCGTTTAGAAGGGGTGCATCAGCACTATGGGCGTCTTGAAGAGTACCTCTCTGATAAAGAGCACTATATTCATCGCGTCATAGAAGGGAAACTTAACCAGTTTCAGGAAAGAATTGTGAGCGCACAGCGTTGGGTAGCAAGTCCCACGGCGATGCTCTCAGGAAAACAATCCTCCCTCGAGAAAGGAGCCTTAGCGCTTGAGCGCGGGATGGTCCGGATGTTCGAGCAGAAGTCTCGACTCTTAGAGAAAGAAAGCTTGCAACTCTCCATGCCTCTCCCACAGTGGGAAAATTGGGAGCGAGCACTTACTCGCGAATCCTTGAGACTCACGCAAGTAGGGAGCAGCATGATGCGCCCAATTGAGCAGAGGCTCCTGCAATTCTCACAAACTTTAGAAGCTTTCAATCCTGATACTATTTTGTTAAAAGGTTTTGCACTGGTGAAGGCAGATGGCACCCCTGTGAGTGAGGTAAAAGCCTTGTCAGTAGGGGATTCTATCGAGGTTCAATTCTCTGACGGAAGTGTAAATGCGACGGTGGATGCTCTTAAGCTTAACAAAAGCGTTTAGGCTTTAAAATACGCGCACCAGAGAGGAAAGCTACTCAGAAAGAAGGAGACACAAATACTTCTTTTAGTTAAATACAATCAACTTTCCTCATGTGATACAATCTTTCAATCAAAACATATTTATGGAGATAAAACCCATGTCTCAATTTACTTTACCTGAGCTCTCCTTCGGCTTGGACGATCTCGCGCCGGCCATGAGCCGTGAAACGCTTGAATACCACTGGGGCAAGCATCATCAATCCTACGTCACCAACTTGAACAAGTTGATCGAAGGTACGGAATTCGAAGGCAAGAGCCTTGAAGAAATCATCAAGACCGCTAAGGGTGGTGTGTTCAACAACGCCGCTCAGGTCTTCAACCACAACTTCTTCTGGCAGTGCTTGAAGCCCAATGGTGGTGGCGAACCGCGTTGCGAATTCTTGAAGTCCGCCATCAACGCCAAGTGGGGTTCTTTTGAAGAATTCCGTAAGGCCTTTACCGCTTCTGCCGCTGGTAACTTCGGTTCTGGCTGGACTTGGTTGGTCAAGAAGCCCGATGGCACGCTCGACATCGTTAACACCAGCAACGCTGCTAACCCGTTGACCGAAGGCTACAAGCCCTTGCTCGTGCTTGACGTTTGGGAACACGCCTACTACGTTGACTACCGCAACGCTCGTCCGAAGTTCATCGGCACCTTCTTTGACAAGTTGGTCAATTGGAAGTTCGTGACGGAACAGTTGGCTGCTGAATAATCTCAAGCGGCAAACACCTCGCGTAGGTAGTAGCGCTACCCACGCACCGACAAACCCCGTTGAAATGTCTCAAAAGGACAGATTTTCAGCGGGGTTTCGTTTTTTATTACAAATGATGAGCTAAAAGGCTTGAGAATTTGCTAGAGTGAAGCGGCTAAACAAATGAGACTCGAGGAGGTCCTATGGCACAGAGTGCAGGCAGTTATCAGACCGAGCAAGCACAACTGCAACTAGAAGAGCGCTGGGCGGTGTATCTCATCAACGATGACTACACGGCTTTTGAATGGGTGCAAGCGCTTCTTGTCAGAATTTTCCACCAATCAACCGATAAGGCTTATGAAACCACGCTTTCTGTACACCAGACGGGCGAAGGGATTGCTGGCATCTACGATGATCGAGGGCATGCGGAAATGCTCGCGAAACTCGCGATGAAACTCTCGCGAGAAAACCACTTTCCCCTTATGTGCCAGGTAAGGCCTTATGCAGGCGAAGAGTGAACGAAAGATTGATTGATTTTTTGCGAAAGAGATTTTCATGTCGATAGAACAAATTACGTATTTTGAACGAGAACTCCATCACGCGACGGCGATCGCCTATCAGCGAGCCCAGAGTGTGGGAAAAAAGGTGATTGACCCCCTAATTTGGCTCGATGCCATTTTCACCCATGTGAGTTCGTGGAAGAAAATAAGCAAAGCGCTGGGAAGCGATGCAGGTTGGAATTGGAAGACCTGCGCGAAGGCGCTACGCACTGCGATGGTAAAGCGCTATCCAGGACTTGCCCACCTGCCTGATGAAACGGCTCCGATGGCCTCACGCTTAGAGCATCTTGATAACAGCAACCTGTATACGATTGCGATGGCGGTGCGCCATGTGGCAGGAAGCTCTAACCGCGACTATCCAGTGGTGGACGTGGTGGATTTGATTATTCCGCTTTTGATGCTCTATGAAGCTTATGATGACGAGAATGTGCTCGATCCGCTTGGTCTTAATTCCCTTGCTGTGATGACGAAAGATAAGCGCATACATACGGAAAAAATCCTCGACTTTAAGCCTGAGGAAGAAATCCCCGTCAAAACCATCTTCACGCCTGGGACGCTCGAGCATTTGCTTCTCACTGATGGAGAAGAGAATGAGGATGAGGGTGAGGATGTGGATGTGGATGTGGATGGTGAAGACGAAGGCGAAGGCGAAGATGAAGAGGATGATGGAGGTGAGGAACCCACTTCCAAAAACCCGCCACTCTCAGGAATGAACCCTCAGATGCAACGCCTTAGTAAGGCTGGGGTAATTTGTTTTGACATCCTTAAAGAGGAAAAAATTCTCACCCCCTATGAGTTCGTCGAAATGGTGGCCGAGCGAAACCGCGACATCCAACCTGATCGCCATCGCGAGGTCAGTATGGAGCACCCATGCACTGATCAAGATTACGCCACGCTTTATGTCGTCTCGATGTGCGTGCAACGCAGCTACTATAAATCTCTGGGTATTGGTGGTAAACCGCGCTTTAGTAATGTGAAACCGATGGACTATTCAGGGATTACCGTACCCGAAGAGTTTGTCGGTAGGCTCAAGCCTTTGGTGGATGAGGCACAAGATTTTGCCCATCGAGAACCAGGACCAGACGAATGGCGTTTTATCGCTTATGTCTTGCAGGAATGCTACAAGATATTCTGGAAAATCATGGATACGGACCCTGCTCCCGAGTTTCATCCAGAGGAGTATGAGATTGATAGGCGTACTCCCGAAGAAATTAAGGAGGACGAGGAAGATGGTTTCTTCGATGACGATGATGACGATGATGATTATTATGACGATGATGAAGAGGAAGAATCGTCGAGAGCGGGACAAAGTAAACGCGTAAAAAAAGGAACACCTATTCCAGAAGAGGTGATTGCGCTAACGACGAATTTGACGGCAGAGGCGAAGTCCGGGCACTTGGATCCGCTCATTGGGCGTGAAAAAGAGCTCGAGCAGCTCTTCTTTATCATGAGCTGCCGCCGCAAGAATAAGCCTCTCATCTTGGGCGAACCTGGTATTGGGAAAACGGCGCTCGTAGAAGGCTTGGCGCAACGTATTGTGGAAGGTAAAACGCCACAGTTTTTGCACGACTATCGTATTTTGAGTTTGCACACCGAGTCGATGGCCTCGCGCTACAAAGGGGCTTTTGCGGAGAAATTGGCTCGTGTGGTGCGCTTTCTTCAGGAAGCCTCACGCGTGATTCTCTTTGTGGACAATGCGCACACCTTAATTGATTCGCCAGAAGATAGCTCCAAGGAGCAGATGAATGCGATCGAAAATATGGTTTCGCAGTCTGGTCTCCCGATTATTCTTTCGTCAACTTTTGATGCGTGGCGTACTGCCTTTAGAAAGAACGCGGTAGTGAATCAACGTCTTTCCACTGTTGAGCTCTCGCCCTTGACGCAAGAAGAGTCGGTGAAGGTCTTAAAGGGCTTGGTCCCGCAGTACGAAGCGTTTCATAAGGTTCGCTATGCAGAGGGAGTCGTTGAAGAAATTGTGAAGCTCTCTGATCGCTTCATTGTGGATCGAGTGTTGCCTGAAAAAGCCGTAGACGTGCTTGACCAGTTGGCCGCGCGTGTACGCCTTAATTACGAAAAGGCGCACCCAGAAGAAGATTTGAGCACATTGACGCTTGAGGTGGATGCGAGCTTAATTCCTGAGGTGATCGCGACAATTGTTCGCCTGCCAGCGGATCAAGTCAAGGCGGATGACAAGAGTTCGGTGCGAGACCTGGAAAAGATCATCAAGGAAAAGGTCTACGGCCAGGACGAAGCCGTGGGCGCGATTGTGTCCGCCATTAAGGTGGCACGCTCTGGGTTAAACCAGATGGAGCGCCCCATGGGGTCCTTCCTCTTTACGGGTCCCACGGGGGTCGGTAAGACAGAGGCTGCTCGCCAGTTAGCCAAAGCCCTTAATGTGCCACTGTTGCGCTTTGACATGTCGGAATACGCTGAGTCGCACACTATTAGCCGCTTTATTGGTTCTCCCGCGGGTTATGTAGGCTATGGAGACGGTGGACTTTTAACGGAAAGGGTGAATAAGCATCCGTATTCTGTGGTCCTCTTGGACGAAATTGAAAAAGCCCATCCAGTGCTCTGTAATTTGCTCCTTCAGGTGATGGACCACGGGAAGTTGACTGACGCCTCGGGTCGAGAAGCGGACTTTCGCAATGTCGTCCTCATCATGACGAGTAACGTGGGAGCTCGCGAAGGGGAACGCCAATCGATTGGCTTTGGTGGCGCAAGCAATATGGGCGACATTACGCAGGCCTTGAAGCAAGTGTTTACGCCTGAATTCCGTAACCGCTTTGATGCGATTATTCGCTTCTTGCCGCTTAATACCGAGAGCCTTTATCGTGTGGTCGATAAGTTCTTGGGCGAACTTTCTGCGCGCTTAACTGAGCGTGGGGTGAGTGCGACCTTTAGCGATCGCTTGAAGGCCTATTTGGTGAAGCACGGCTACGTGCCTGCAATGGGCGCCCGACCAATGCGTCGCTTAATTGATGACAAGTTGCGCCGTCCGCTCGCCGATGAGTTGCTCTTTGGCGCGCTAGTGAATGGGGGCTGCGTGACGGTGGACCTCAATGATGCTGACGAGGTGATTTTCCTCTACGACAAGGTAGAAGAAAACGCTGGGAACGCTTAAAGCCCAAAAAAACAGACAGAAACCACTTCCTTTCCTTAGGCGAAATCGAGTGGTTTCTTCTCTTTGCGCTTTCGGCTATACTCAAAAGATAAGAAAGAGCATCCAACCAGTTCTTTCTCGACCTCACACACCATTCCCTTTCTGGAGTAAAGCCCATGACCGATACAGCTGAACTTTGTCGTGACATTCAAATGAAACTCCCTGATGCCATTTGGATGTTGGACGCGCTTGAGCGCTACCGTCATGGTGCTCGCTACACAGAAGACTTCGCCACGATGGACGGGAGCACTTACGTCTTTGGCGTGATTGAAGTGCCGCTCGCTTACACGGAAGGCAGTTTCACCTGGGGCTGCTGGGTGGAAGTGAACCGCAACTTGCACGATGCCTATTTGGAAGACTTCCAAACCGAAGGCGCTGACCGCTTAAGCGGTACGGGACTCCTTGCTAACAGTATTCCAGGCTACGAAGACGCCGAGAAGGCCACGGTGCGCATTACGTTCTCTTCGGAGCGTCGCCCCATCTTTGTGCTCGAACCCGGCAACAGCTTAGCCGATGATCAGCAGCATGGTCTTACCGAAGAAGACCACCACACGCTCGACAATATTCTCTTTGGCGACGATGAAGAAGAGTTCGACGAAGAAGAGTATGAAGACGAGGATGAGGAAGAAGAAGGCGAGGAATACGAAGACGACGATTACGACGACGAAGAGGATGATGAAGAGGAGGACGACGAAGAGGATGAAAAAGACGCCCGCTAAGGCTCGCCTCTTTTCCTAAAAGTAAACGGTCACGACGTGCTGTCTGTGACCGTTTGCTTTCTCTAATTAGTGCTTCCCGGTGGAGCCAAAGCCACCAGCACCGCGATCCGAGGTGCTAAAGTCCTTGACCTCGTTAAATTCCACCTGTTTGACTGGAATGATGACCAATTGTGCGAGGCGTTCAAAAGGCTCGAGCACAAAGGTTTCTGTCCCACGATTCCACGTCGAAATCATCAATTCGCCTTGGTAGTCGCTATCGATTAAGCCTACTAAGTTCCCAAGCACAATCCCTTTTTTGTGACCCAACCCAGAGCGCGGGAGAATCACCGCGGCGTAGTTGGGGTCAGCCAAGTGAATGGCAAGCCCTGTGTGGACCAACTTCGTTTCGCCTGGTTTAATTTCGAGCGGCTCATCAAGCAGCGCACGCAAATCCAACCCAGCGGAGCCCGCCGTGGCGTAGTGAGGCAAATATTCGCGGACGCGTTCGTCCAAGACTTTTAAATCAACTTTCATGGTGTTTTCTTTAGTTGGTGTGAGTGGTGAATTCTTGACCTAGTCGGGCAACAATGGCGCGGGCAATCGTCAATTTGTCTGCAGGGCCCACGGACTCTGCACTATTGGCATCGACCAAAAGCACCGTATTATAGTCGTTCCCTAAGGCTTCTTGAGCAACGTTCGCGACCACAAACGCGCAACCCTTTTTGAGGCATTTCTCGCGCGCATAGTTTTCAATATCCATCGCTTCTGCGGCAAAACCAACACAAATGGGTGCGCCCTCGCGTTTGGCAACCGTGGCGAGAATATCCGCGTTTTCTTCAAATTGAAGTTGAGGCACTTTGCCCTCAACCTTTTTTAATTTCCCTTGAATAGCGTTAGTGACATGCCAATCGGCGACTGCCGCTACGCCAATAAAGGCGTCTACGGAGTCGCTCTTGAGCTCCGCTTCAACTGCTTCAAGCATCTCTTTCGCGCTCGTCACATCTTGGCGAGAAACCCCTTCAGGCGTGCGAAGGGCGACGGGTCCCGAAATCAAGGTCACACGAGCCCCAGCGGCGCGTGCGGCCTCAGCAATCGCAAAGCCTTGTTTACCAGAAGAGCGGTTCGTGATGCCACGCACATCATCAATGGCTTCGTAGGTGGGACCCGCGGTCACCACCACGTGGCGTCCAGCGAGCACTTTCGGGGTATCAAATCCACGAATACGATCGAGAATCTCTGGCACGCTCATCATGCGTCCTGCGCCCACATCGCCACAGGCTTGCTCCCCATCAACGGGACCGGCAAACTCGACGCCGTCAGCTCTGAGTTGCGTAACGTTACGTTGCGTAGCGGGATTCGCCCACATATAGCGGTTCATCGCCGGGACGATGAGAATCGGGGAGCGACGCGCCAGAATCAAGGTTGAAACGAGATCGTCTGCAATGCCGTGTGCGGCCTTGGCGATGATGTTGGCCGTAGCAGGCATCACCACTAAGAGGTCTGTTTGCTGATTGATGTCGATGTGCGGCATTCCGCCCTTGCCATCGTGATGCCATTCGGTGAGTGCCACAGGGTTCCCAGAGAGTGTCTCAAAGGTCAAGGGCGTCACAAATTCAGTGGCATGCGCTGTCATCGCCACACGCACCGTGTAGCCCTCTTTTCGGAGAGCACGAACGAGATCGCAGGCCTTATAAACCGCAATTCCGCCAGTGAGCGCGAGCGTAATGTTTTCAATGGGCTTAGTCATAAAGCGTTTGTCTTCTTTAAAAAGAATCTAGTTTCTCCATTGTACTGTGGTTTCTGGTGCGAAAACCGCCTCGCTTCTTTCACGATTGGTTTTCCCGTTAGGAAACGTTAACGGCGTGCGTACAAAAGAAAAGAGGTCACGACGTAAAGAGTCGTGACCTCTAAAGGAAGCGTTAGCGCGTTACGCGGCAGGCGTTGCTTCAGCAGGCTTTTCCGTTGGGACGGGTTTACCTACTGGAACCCCTGCGGGCTTACCAGAGGTGAGCGACACACGGATCGATTCAGCAGCCGAGCGCATAGCAGCTTCGCGGCTGTTGATGAAGGTAAGGTTTGGTTGCTGTGGGAGTTCTTCCCAAATGCCAGGATCCTTACAGACAAGCGTAATCGGCAGGTCGCGGTTAAGCGTATGGGCAATTTCCACCATACGAAGCGCATCCGTCGTGTTATCAAAGAGCACCAATTGACGCGCGTGGAGCAAACGAGCATTGATCAAGGTCTGCGGGTCAGTGGGTTCGCCCACGATGATCCCGTAGCCTTCGCTTGTGAGTTTATCCGCGATACCGTGGTGCTGCATGATCGCCACAAGCGGCACTTCAGCAGCGTGCAGTTGTTCGATCAAGTAGACAGCAGAGGGCGATTCGCCAATAACGACCACGGGTTCTTTGCGCGTTTCCACGGTTTCTTCCGAGAGCACTTTGAAGGGACCTTCACGCAAATTGGCCTGACGCACCCATTCCCAACGCTGCATCATCAAAGCTTTCATCTTCGGGATGAGCGAGAAGGCAACTGGGTTCAAGGCAATGGACAAAATAGCCGCGCCCACAATCAAGTTCACCGCATAGTCGTCCGCCAAGTCGAGCTGCTGAGCTTGCACCACCAAAATGAACGAGAATTCCCCGATCTGTGCAAGTGCTGCCGAGACGGTAAAGGACGTATGAAGTGGATAGCGAAGTAAGTGCACCAGGGCGAAAGCCACCGCGCCTTTACCAAGCATGATAATGAGGAGCACGGTGAGCACGTGGAAGGGCGCTTCAATCAAAATGTGCCAGTCAAAGAGCATCCCCACACCGACGAAGAAGAGCACCGAGAAGGCGTCCTGGAAGGGGAGGGTTTCCGTAGCTGCACGGTGAGAGAAACTCGACTCACGCATCACTGCGCCAGCGAAGAATGCCCCCAAGGCGAAACTCACGTGGAAGATGTTCGCAGCACCATAAGCCACGCCCACGGCAATCGCCAAAATAAAGAGCGTAAAGAGTTCTCGAGAACCAGTGCGCGCAACTTCACTCAAAGCCCACGGAAGAATACGTTTGCCGACAATCAACATCACCGCGGCAAAGGCACTCACGTTAAAGACCGTGACGCCAATCTGCCAGAAGATTTCCTTAGCGCTCGCCGGACCGCCACTGCCCCCAACAAGGCCAGCCACGACAGGCAAGAGTACCAAAATCAACACGGTAGCGATATCTTCCACAACGAGCCAACCCACAGCGATCTGACCGTCCATGGAATTCAAAATCCCACGCACTTCCAGGGCTTTAATCAGCACCACGGTTGAGGCGCAAGACAAACACATCCCTAAGACTAAGGCTTCACCCCATTTCCAATCCCAGATGAAGTGAGCCGCAAGCCCCCCTAAGAGTGTTGCAAAGAACATCTGGAGCACAGCGCCAGGCACCGCAATGCCTTTCACTTTCAAGAGGTCTTTAAAGGAGAAGTGCAAACCGACCCCAAACATCAAGAGCATCACCCCGATTTCGGAGAGCTGCCCTGCAAGTGCTGGGTCGGCATAAACGCCAGGCGTGTATTTACCCGCAGCAATCCCGGCGAGCAAGTACCCGACAAGCGGAGGTGCACGGAAAAAACGTTCTGCGATAAAGCCAAAGATGAGGGCTAGCGAGAACGCAATGACGAGAGTCGAAATTAGTGGTAAGGAGTGTTCCATAGGGGTATTTTTTTCTTGTGGTGAGAGAGTGGAAAAACTGCTTAGACCAAAAGAATTTTTTGTTGGATTTTGTAGACAAAAAATGCGCCAAATCTCGTTGTCGAGAAATGACGTATTTGTTGGACTTTCGGAAGGAATCCTACTTGCGCTTACGAGCGGAAGTTCCTCGTGTTCTCACACCTCGAATCTCATCGAGCACTAGAAACGCCGCGCCAATGCAAATCACGGTATCAGCCACATTGAAGGCTGGCCAATGCATTCCATTGACATAAAAGTCGAGAAAGTCGATCACATAGCCGCGCATCACGCGGTCAATCAAATTCCCGGCGGCGCCCGAAACGATAAAGGCGAGCGACAAACTAAAGAGGTTGTAAGTGCTATAGCGCCAAAGGAGTCGGAGCATAACAACGATCACAATGGCCGCAAGGATTCCGAAGAACCAAACCTGCCAACCACCCGCTTGTGCCAAGAAGGAGAAAGCTGCCCCTCGGTTAAAGGCTAACACGAGGTTAAAGCCTGGGAACACAGGGAGCACTTGGCCCGGGTCAAAGATTTTGGCCACGTACCACTTACTCCACTGGTCGAGCACGAGGAGCGCAAAAGCAATCCCCATCCAGAGCAGGAATTTGCCCACATTGACTTGGGCAGCTGGGCGAATGGTTGACGACATTTGGTTCTTCATCCAAAGTTAAACATTAAGCAAAGAGCCGCTTTTCACCGCTACCGAAGAGGTTGCTCACGCAACGCGGGCAAAGCGTCGGGTGTTCGGCATTGCTGCCAACGCCCGGCACATAGTGCCAGCAGCGAGCGCACTTCTGTTCAGTAGAGACGGAGACCATCAAGTGCGTTTCGGCGTCTGCGCTCTTTGCGAGTTCCACAGCGCTCACGATCATCACAAAGCGGAGCTCATCGCCCAAGCTTGCAAGGTCGTCATAGAGTTCGCCAGCGGCTTCGATGCGGGCATTGGCCTGCAAGGAAGAACCCAAGGCGTTCTTTTCACGCTGTTCTTCGATCGTCTTTTGCAAATCAGCACGAACGGCACGAATACGAGCCCACTTAGCAAGGAGCGCATCAGCACCCTTCACTTCGGGGAGCGGTTCAAACGTTTCGGCAAAGATCGAACCCACTTCGTTCGGCGAGAAGATTGCGAAAGCTTCTTCAGCCGTGAAGGAGAGGATCGGAGCCATCAAGCGTAAGAACGACTTAGTGATGTAGTAGAGCGCCGTCTGAGCGGAGCGACGAGCCTTGGAGTCAGGAGCGGTCGTGTAGAGACGATCCTTTAAGACATCAAGGTAGAAGCCACCCAAATCGGTTGCGGCAAAGGTTTGCAGCAAGTTCACTACATTGTGGAAGCGGAACTCTTTGTATTCAGCCAAAACGGACTTCTGGAAGTCTTTAGCATAAGCAAGTGCCCAGCGATCCAACTCTGCCAATTCTTCAATAGGCAGGGCATCCTTCTTCGGATCGAAGTCGGAAGTGTTCGCGAGCAAGAAGCGCAACGTGTTACGCAAACGACGATAGCTTTCCACCACGCGCTTCAAAATCGTCTGACCTAAGCGAAGTTCGCCAGAGTAGTCCGTGGAACCCACCCAGAGACGCAAGATTTCAGCACCGAATTTTTCGCTGATTTCCTGCGGACGGACGATGTTGCCCTTGGATTTAGACATCTTTTCGCCCTTTTCGTCCACGACGAAGCCGTGGGTGAGCAACTGGTTGTACGGCGCACGGCCATACATCATCGTGCTCGTCAAGAGCGAGGAGTGGAACCAACCACGGTGCTGGTCGGACCCTTCCAAATAGAGGTCAGCCGGCCAGCTCAAGAGATCCTTGTGGCTACCCTTCAAGACGGTGTGGTGCGTGACACCAGAGTCAAACCACACGTCAAGAATGTCGGTGGAGCGCACGTAGCCCTTAGCTTCTTCTGGCGGCAAGAAATCTTCCACTTTAGCGCGAGCCCAAGCTTCGATCCCGTCCTTTTCCACCATGGCGATGACTTTGTCGAGCATCTCGAAAGTCTTCGGGTGCAATTCGCCCGTCGTCTTATGAAGGAAGAAGGGAAGCGGCACACCCCAGTTACGCTGACGGGAAATACACCAGTCAGGGCGGTTTTCAATCATCGAGTAGAGACGATTGATACCCCAGGCAGGGAAGAACTTCGTGTTCTTCACGCCTTCCAAGGCTTTTTCGCGAAGCGTGTGTTCAGGGGTCGGCGTATCAAGGACGCCCTTCGTATCGGCATTAGGCGCATCCATGCGGATGAACCACTGGTTCGTTGCACGATAGATGAGCGGCGTCTTGTGGCGCCAGCAGTGCATGTAGCTGTGACCCATACGGCCGTGAGCCAAGAGGCTGCCAGCAAGAATCATCGCTTCGATGATCTTGGGCTGCGCGTCCCAGATGAGCATGCCACCAAAGAGCGGCATATCCTTGGCGTAGTGACCGTCACCTTCAACCGGCGTCAAGATGTCTTCATTCGTGAAGCCATTGTTCTTACACGAAATAAAGTCATCCATACCGTAGGCAGGAGCCGAGTGCACGATACCCGTACCGGTCGTCGTGTCGACGTAGTCGGCTAAGAACACCGGGGAGAGGCGCTGATACCACGGATCCAAATTCCAGAGCGGATGATGGAAGCGCACATGGTCAAGTTCCACGCCCTTGGCCTTGCCAACGACGACACCCTTCTTGCCATAGCGCTGCAGAGCGTCAGCCATCAAGCTTTCAGCGAGAATGAGCAAACGATCTCCGATATCGACCAAGACGTAATCCACCTCCGGATTGACGTTCAAGGCCTGGTTGCTCGGGATGGTCCAAGGTGTCGTGGTCCAAATCACTACCGCGACGGGCTTGGTGAGTTCGGCGCCAAAACTTTTAGCGACACGATCCTTATCGGCATCGTCAAGCTCAAAAGCGACGTCGATCACATAGCTTTCAACGTCCTTATATTCCACTTCAGCTTCGGCCAAGGCGGACTGGCAGTCAAAACACCAGTTCACCGGCTTCAGACCACGGTAGACGTAGCCCTTTTCCATGACGTCTTTCAACACACGGATTTCATCGGCTTCGTTGGAGTGGTTCATCGTGCGGTAGGGGTTGTCCCAGAAACCCAACACACCCAAACGTTTGAAGTCTGCTAACTGGAGCAGGCTCTGTTTCATGGCGTAGGCGCGAGCCAAGCGTTGTGTTTCGTCGACCGGTAAATGCTTACCGTGCATTTTTTCGATTTGCACTTCAATCGGCATCCCGTGGCAGTCCCAACCTGGAACGTACGGTGCGAGATAACCTTCAAGAAGTTTTTCCTTCAAGATCATGTCTTTCAAGATCTTGTTGACGGCGTGACCCACGTGAATCGTGCCGTTGGCATACGGCGGACCGTCATGAAGGATGAATTTTTTGGCGTCACGGCGCGCATCAATGATGCGTTCATAAAGATGCTGATCTTCCCAAGCCTTAATCCAGCCTGGTTCGCGCTGAGCGAGGTTACCACGCATGGGGAATGGGGTATCCGGTAAGTTCAAAGGATACTTTTTAGAATCGGCGTCATTAGCCGTTTTGGCGACATTTGCCATGATGTAATCTCCTGGCCCCCTCGGGCTCTTCAGTTGATTGTAGTTGGCGTGCTCTTTGAAATCGTCCTAACTATTGGACTGAGTCGCCCGGTAAGGGGCAGCCTAAAATCCGACGAGCACGAGAGGCATCGGATTCGATCGCGGCTCGAAGTTCCTCGAGCCCAGAAAACTTTTTCTCTCCACGCAGATGTTCAACGAACTCGACCTCAACGAGGCGACCATACGCATCGCCCTTCCAGTCAAAGACGTTCGTTTCAAGCAAGTAGCGACCGTCAGAGGCGACGGTGGGCTTTCTGCCAATGGAGGCCACTCCATTTAACGTTGCGTGTCCCAAGCCCTTCACGCGCACAGCGAAAACGCCATGCACCGCGGGGTGCGAATGCGATCCTGGCGGAATTGGCGCCATATTGAGCGTGGGGAAGCCAAGCGTACGGCCGAGCTCAGCGCCATGAATGACGCGTCCCATCATACTGTAGGGGCGACCCAACATTTGGGCTGCTTCGTAGAGGTTTCCTTCAGCCAAGACTCGGCGAATACGGGAAGAGCTGATTCGCGCCGTTTCGTGAAAGAGCATCGGTTGCACAAAGACTTCAAAGGGGAGCGTTTTGCTCATCGCTTCGAGCGTTTCCACGCTTCCCTTGCGATCGCTCCCAAAGCGGAAGTCTTCCCCTACGGTCATCCAGAAAGTATGAAGCCCATCGATCAGCACGTTTTTGACAAAATCTTCTGCCGTGAGGCTAGCGAGCGAATGACGGAAAGGGAGAATGTAGATGCGTTCAATCCCGGTGGCGAGAATACGCAACACTTTGTCGTAGAGCGTAGAGATACGCGCCACCTCAACACCTCGGCCAAAGAAATCTTTGGGGTGGGGCTCAAACGTGACAACAGAGGGCACGAGGCCACGATCATGGGCTGCTTGGCAGACCATGCGCAAAAGACACTGATGTCCAAGGTGCACGCCGTCAAAGTTGCCAATAGCAACCGCAGACGGACGCTTTAAGAGCTCTGGAGGTAAACCGCGAAAAACACGCATTGTTCGACAAAAATTAAAAGTAATGAGTGTGAGACTATCGATTATACGGAATTTCACGGGAAAAACCCTACCTCTAGGTAAAATTAACGATAGAATGAGGCGGACTTAGCGCCTCAGTGTGAATATTTTTTGCTCTGAAAGAGCTCGCTAAGGCACCGAGTTTTGCCTCTTAGCTGAGGTACTAGCACTAGAGAAGGGGAAGCAACGAGTGAAAAACATAGTGATTTTGATCTCTGGTCGAGGGAGCAATTTCGAGGCAATTTTGCGCACTGCACGTGAAGAGGATTGGCTCACGAACTGTGGCGCTCGCATTGCTGCGGTGATTAGCAACTGTCCTGACGCGAAAGGGCTTGAAACCGCACGCGACAATGGCACCGAAGCGGTAGCCATTGACCATAAAGCTTTCCCCTCACGCGAAGCCTTTGATGAAGCGCTCGCTGCGAAGGTCGCCTCGTTTAACCCCGATGTAGTGGTTTTGGCTGGCTTTATGCGCATTCTGACCGAAGGTTTTGTGCGCCGGTTTGAAGGTCGACTCCTCAATATCCACCCCGCGATTTTGCCGCTTTTCCCTGGGCTTGATACTCACCAGCGTGCGATTGATGCTGGTTGCCGTGTGCATGGCTCGACCGTGCACTTTGTGAGCCCGGTGCTCGATGGTGGCGCGATTATTGGTCAAGCAATTGTGCCGATTTTGCCTTCTGACGACGCCGATACGCTTGCGCATCGGGGCTTGGTCTACGAGCATCAACTCTACCCGCGCTGTGTGCGCGCCTTGATTGAAGGTCGCATTCGCTTAGAAAACGGTAAGTGTGTGTGCGACGATAAGACAGCACTTGAATTAACGATTTTTGGAGAGGTTGCAGCCGCTCACTAATGAGCGAGCCCTCTCACACCCAAATAAAAGAGAACGAAAAAGATTATGGCTGAAAATTCTTTCCCCAAGCGTCACGTCTTTGGTCGCCCGAAGACTCGTCGCCCCACAGATTGCTTTGAACCTAAGCGCACCGAGCGTCAACGTGCCGCGAGTAAGCGCCAGCGTGAAGAAGCGCGCTACGGTTTTGCCAAGGGGGATCAGACGCCAGAAAAGCGTATGGCTCCTCTGCGTCCTGGTCAGGTGCGCATTACGAGTTTGATCGTTGATGAACTCACCCGCGCGTTGAGCGTCATTTTGAAGCTCGATGGACCGGCAGACGTGTTGATGAAGCTCTTCTTTAAGAGTAGCCCACACCTTGGTGTGCGTGACCGTGGCTTGATCGCAGAAGGGATTTACTACGCGCTTCGTCACTATGCGTCCCTTCGCTGGACAATGCGTCCTGTGCATCCCGATCGTGCACCGCGTTTGGCTGCGCTGGTGACCTTGGCCCGTCAGCACGGACTTGAGGCACTTCCGCCCAACTCGATTGGTCGCGAAGAAGGGCCTTTGAAGAACATTTTGGCCGCGAAGATTGAAGATGCACCCGCTCATGTGCGTGCAGAACTCCCGCAGTGGCTCTTTGACTTGATTGAAGCGCAGTATGACGACACCGCAGTGCTTTACCCTGCGATGCTCGAAGGCGCTCCGCTTGATTTGCGTGTGAACCTCTTAAAGGCAAACCGCGAAGAAGTCTTAGCTGAACTTGAAAAGAACGGTGTGCAAGCCTTTGCAACGCCTTATAGTCCCGATGGGATTCGTCTGCCGACAAAACCTGGTCTTACTCAGTGGCCAATCTATAAAGATGGTTTAGTCGATGTGCAGGACGAAGGTAGCCAATTGATTGCTCGCTTGGTGCATCCACATCGTCGCGAAATGATTTGCGACTTCTGTGCGGGCGCGGGTGGGAAGACCTTGGCCATGGGTGCTTTGATGCGCTCCACTGGTCGTCTCTACGCCTTTGACGTGAACGAAAAGCGCTTAAATGGGATGCTCCCTCGTATGCGTCGCGCTGGGTTGAGTAATGTGCACCCGATCGCGATTCGCAACGAAAAAGATAACCGCGTCAAGCGCCTCCAAGGGAAGTTTGACCGCGTCTTAATCGATGCACCTTGCTCGGGGACCGGCACCTTCCGCCGTAATCCCGACTTGAAGTGGCGTCTTTCTCCCGCGGAAATGGACCGCATTAATGACATTCAAAAGAATATTTTGGAAGAAGCCTCCAAGCTTGTGAAAGCGGGTGGTCGTTTGGTCTATGCCACGTGCTCGATGATTCGCCGTGAAAACCAAGACGTGGTGGAAGCTTTCTTAGCAGCTCACCCAGAATGGCACCTTGTGCCAGCGCTTGAAGTCTTGGCACAGCAGGGCATTACCTTTGACCCGGAAGCCGCCAAGCGTTTTGGTGACTACTTCCAGATGCTCCCGCACGTGCACAACACGGATGGGTTCTTTGCAGCGGTGCTCGTGAGAGACTAAGCGAAAAGGAAAACGCGATAACAAGAAACCCGTGAAGGACAATGCTCTTTCACGGGTTTGCCTTTATGCATTTTGTAAAGAAATAAATTCTCGGAATAGTCTGAGAGGTGATTAAATTATTTGATTTATTTGAGATATATAATTAATACAGATCAGCGTTTAATTTAACTAAACACTTCTTTTTGTCTTCATTTAAGGGTGATTACTAAGATAAAAACTTCATATAAATCATTGAGTTACTCCTATATCACTCTAAGAGTAGCAAGTCAATAATTTTTAATTTATTTATTGATTTCTGTCAGGGAGAAAAGTTAAAATCTTTTATTTAAAATTTCTGTGTTAGGATAATATCTAAAAGACCAAATATTTAAGTACCGTTGACCGCGGTACCTCCTCTATGACCACCGATGAAGAGAGATTTGCGTTTCGGGCGTGCTGTCGTTTCTTTTGCCTGAAATGCCTTCCTGTCGATCTTTCCCTTTTTTCTCTTCATTCGTAGTGGTGACCAGACTTAATGAAGAGAAATCATCATGACGAAACAAGTCACTTTCGCTAAAACGCCTCTTGCCTTAGCGCTCCTCCTTGCCCTGTGTTCAATTGCTCAGGCTGAACCTGTTATTCTAGAAGATAAAACTTACGACGAGGACACGACGATCAATAGTTCTGCTGGTTTAATTTATTCGCAGGATTTTGATCAATACCAAAAAATTAAAGTAGCTGAGGGTAAAACCTTAACGGTCAATTCCAGAATAGATGAGACGAGCGAGTCTCCCTCTCAAAGCCGTATTATTTCGGCAGGAAGAGGGACTATAGAGTTTTCTGGTGGAAAATTTGTTTTTACTAAAAATGATTATTATGCGCAGAAACCAGGAACTAGCGCCCCAGACCTTCAATCATTTATCTTGGCAACGACAAATCACCCTGATCCAAAGCCACAAAAGATTATCTTTAATAATCAAGGAACAAAGTTTACTGGTGCTACGCCTTACGGGGCACTACTGCAGGGGCAACTTACCTTATCTTTTTTAAACGGTCCCATGGAGATGACGCTTGACCGTTCGGGCAGTGTATCTTCGAGAACAGTACAAGGAATTTCTTTAGAGGAGTCGGTCAGCCTAGATATTCAAACCAATGCAAAGATTTCAATTATTGCTGGAGCCAACGATACCACGGCAACTGGCATTCGATTTAGTAAAGACTGCAATGGAGAGTTTCGTGGCGAGAAAATCAACATTGATATAGATGGCAATGGTTCTCAAGCATTGACTGCTCAATATGGGTTGTATACAACTACTCCCCAGTCTGGGGTTAAAACGATCACATCCGCAGACGAGATGTGGATTGATCTTCATGGAGGAAATAAAGCGAAAACCCTTGCGACCGCAGTTGAAGCAAACCGTAGCATGTCCTTTAAACACATTAATGCCAAAGTTAGCGATGCGAAAAGAACGAGTGGTCTATGGGTGAACGGTTATACAACAGAAATCAGTGTTGAGAGGGAATTTACTTATAAAGGAAAATCTTCTGCTAGTTCATAGGGTATTTATGCGGCAGGAAAATCCATTAAGTTAGGCAAAGCCAATATTTCGACAGAAGACAGTCAGAGTGATATTGGTGTGTATATTCTCACTGAAACAGGACTAACTGTTGCAGATAGCTTGACTATTTCTTCAACTTCTCAAACCCCTGCAAACCACAATTCATGGGCTGTGTACAGCGCAGGTGGGAACTTGTCCGCAAAGACAATGAACGTGACGTTAGATAATGCAGCTTGGGCCAGGGGGATTGCAACCCCAGTAGGTAATAGCTTGTCGATAAAAACGGACGAACTTATTTTTAACTCCACTTCTTCCCAGTATGTCCGAGCAGTTGAGGTCGGAAGTGGAAAATTAACGCTTGGTGATATTCATGTCAAAGGGGAGGGTCTCACCAGCTTAATAGCCCTGAAATTGCTGAAAAATTCGACAGCTGAAGTGCGCGCTAGCGATGTGACAATGAAAGCAAAAGACACCACTCAGGCATGGGGCATTAATGGTGAAGGAGGATCGGCTAAGTTTAACAGTCTTAACGTGTCCTCGGAAAATGGAACATATTTAGCAGGGGTAACCCTTCTTGAAGGGGCGATTTCACAAGTCACGGTCAAATAAAAATTAGGTGTTACGGGGACTGGCGTTGAGACGGTGTATGGTGTTTTTGCTGCTGGGGGTAGTCTTGACCTCACAGACTTGAGCGTTTCCGCGACTCAGACCAAACAGGCGATTGGGTTGTTTACAGTGCCAACCTTTACTTCTGAAATAGCACTTGATAGCCTCAGTTACCAAGTTTCTGGTGCGGAAAGATCTTACGGGATGGTAGCTGGAGGCGGATCTATTACGGTCAAAAAGGCCAATGTAGAACATGCTCCTGATGCACTAGCAAATAGTCGAGGGATTCAAGCCTCAAATACAGCTCATGTTACTGTGGAAGAGGATTTTACGGTTACAGCTCAATACCCTGTGATTGCATTGGGCTCCGCCGTAGTAGGGATGAAGAAAAACTTTACCTCAGTTGCTCCCAGCATGATTCAAGTTGCTCATAATGCGAAGACCTTGATTAACAAGGAAGGTACTGGCGCGGTGCAGTTTATCGGCGCGACGTCAAGAGAGAATGAAGCAACCCTTGATATGACTCTAGGTTCCTCTCAAGAAAAGCCCTCTTTCTGGAAAGTCCTCACATTGGTTGAAGGCACTCCCTCAACGTTTAGCCATTTAACGCTAGGAGAGAACGCTCAAATGCACTTCTTTGTGAGTGACGCGACGTTTATTAATAGCGAAAGCGGCGCATCGATGGTGAGCGTTTTGGGCGATGCGCCAGTAGCCTTGAAAAAGCATGAGAAGTCTGGGATCGTCCTCATCAACAATACGGGTGCTGACTTTACCGTGGGTGATGTGATTGGTCTTATTTCGAGTGCCAACGGGTTCACGCTGGACGCGGCTGAAATTAAGGCTAAACAAGACCTTGCAGATCTCAAGCAAGATTTGAGCGTGGTGACGGCTCGCTCTTTGGTGCAGTTGCAAGAAACGGCAGTTCCGAAGACTGGCTACGACCTTCTGCTAGAAACGGACAATCGCTTAGTGGCCACAATTAAAGCGCCACCTACGCCTGAACCCGAGCCAGAACCGAATCCAAATTCAAATCCAAATCCGAATCCGAATCCAGATCCAGAACCTCAGCCAAATCTGGATCCTGAACCGCAGCCAAAACCTTCTGTGGTCAATCCTCAGACGGATGCGATGATGGAATCTTCGGTTTCGGCCTACGGTACGCTCTTTGCAGCAGATGATTTGTTTGTGGATAGCGTTTTGCGCTCTCACAACGGTCAGCATCGTGAAGGTCTCTTTGCCGTGGCTCGCGATGGCAAGTGGAATATCGATACGCGCACTGACCTTGATATGGACATCGTCACGGGGCTTGTGGGCTACGCTAAACGAATGGAAACACTGAGGTCGGTGGCTTCCTTGAAATGGGGCACGCCTCTTACGACACGATGGCCTATGCGAAGATTGGCGATGTCTTAGGGCACGGTCGCCACAACTACGCGGGTATCGGTCTTTATGCGGATTATGGCACGTCAGTGGAAGGCTTGAAGTTGACGGGGTACCTGAAGGGTGGGGCATTCTCAAACCACTTGAACACCCAACTCGTTGGCCAGAAGGTGAAGTTTGACAACACGGGCGCTTATTGGGGCGTGCATTTGGGTACGCACTATGACTTCCAGTTAAGTAAGCTTCGTAGCCGTACGTTTGTTTCCTACTTTTATGATGGACTGCAGTCGTCTTCTTATGATGTGGCGGGTAGCGAAGCGATCGCTGGCGCGAGCTTTAAGTTCGATTCGCTCACCGCTCACCGTGTGCAGATTGGGAGCCTCTTTGAGTATGACCACTCGGCCACGCTGCGCCCATACTTTGGTCTCACGTTTGAACAGGTTTTGAGCGCAGAGGCTAAAGGGACGGCCACGGATAGCAAGGGCTCGATGACGCTGCGTTCGAGTGATTTAGAAGGCTCAACAGGCATTATCTCGGCGGGTTGGACTTATCTGAACGAAGCACAAACCTTTGAATTTGAAGTGGGTGTGAATGGCTATATTGGCACTCGCCAGGGTGTTTCTGGCCAAGTTCAAGCCAACTGGGAGTTCTAACAAGTTTAGGACAATCTAGCCTTGTCCTAACTTCTCTAAACGCTCCCAACCGGGTTCGCCTGGTTGGGAGTTTTCTTTGGACAAAAAAGAAATAGGGTGCTAACCAGTTTCTCTAGAAGAGAGCGGTTAACACCCTATAAAAGCAAAAAGCCCGGCTGCATCTATGCCGAGCTTTTTCGCCTTGAAAACAGTCACTCGAATTACTTGAGCTTGGTTTCTTTGTAAACCACATGCTTACGAGCCACAGGGTCAAACTTCGAGATTTCCATCTTACCAGTAGAAGTCTTCTTGTTCTTCGTCGTGGTGTAGAAGTGACCAGTGCCGGCCGTAGATTCGAGCTTAATCTTTTCACGTGCGCCTTTCGCCATGGTGAACTCCTATTAGATTTCGCCGCGGGCGCGAAGGTCCGCTAACACAGCATCAATACCAATCTTATCAACCGTACGAAGGCCAGCCGTCGTCAAACGCAGACGAACCCAACGATTTTCGCTTTCAACCCAGAAACGGCGATACTGCAGATTGGGCATAAAACGACGCTTTGTTTTATTGTTCGCGTGCGAGACGTGATGGCCGACCATCGGCGCCTTACCGGTGACTTGACACACTCGTGCCATCTCTAACTCCAGTCAAAATTTGAATAAAACATCTCGCTGGCCAGTACCTCAAACTAGGTTTAAGGAAGCCACGCGAGCACAGAAAGAAAGAAATTATACGCTAAAAAGGTTCTCTATTTCCACTCGAAAGGACAAAAAAATGCCTTCGAGCTGATTTCCCCACAGTGTCAGTACAGGGAATCGCGAACATAGAAAATTTGAAGCGTGGAGCGCATTGTACCGATTTTTTCGCCCAATGTGTAGGATCGGCGCAACTTTTTTTCAAAAATTCTCACCTTTATTTCTTGGAAAACCTTCTCGTTAGGGCGATTGGCGCGACTGATACATCAAGAAAAAAGAGCTTAGCGTTGATCATAAGGACAAGCTAAAAGATCTCGGGTACAATCTTCGTGCATTCTTATTGAATCCCCATATAACAAACAACAAGACCCTTATGAAGATTTTGCTTGCTCAGCCCCGCGGTTTCTGCGCAGGTGTGACCCGTGCGATTGCGATTGTGGAGCGTGCGCTCTTGATTTATGGTGCGCCGATTTACGTGCGTCATGAAATCGTGCATAACCGTACGGTAGTGAACAATTTGCGTGAACGCGGTGCCGTTTTTGTGGAAGATCTCTCGGAAGTGCCAGCTGGCTCGACCGTGATCTTTTCTGCACACGGCGTGCCTCGCTCGGTTTCGGAAGAAGCCGCAAAGCGTGGCTTGCGTGTTTTCGATGCTACCTGCCCACTGGTAACGAAAGTGCACCGTGAAGTGGGTCGCATGCGTGAGCAGGGTCGTCGCATTTTGATGATTGGCCATGCGGGCCACCCAGAAGTGGAAGGCACAATGGGCCAGGTCAAAGACGGGATTGAGTTGATCGAGACGGTGGACGATATTAACAGTCTTCCCTATAACGATCAGGATAGCCTTGCCTACGTCACCCAGACGACGATCAGTGCGGACGACAGCCAGGGCATGATCGATGCGCTTCGTAAGCGCTTCCCACTCATTCATGAACCTAAGCAGCAGGATATTTGCTACGCCACGCAAAATCGCCAAGAAGCGGTGAAGCAGTTGGTGCGCGCAGGGGTGGATTTGGTGCTCGTGATTGGGTCTGTGACGAGCTCGAATTCGAACCGCTTGCGTGAAGTGGCAGAGCGTGAAGGGACGCGTGCTTACTTGGTCGACACGGCAGAGCACGTTGATCCCGCTTGGTTTGAAGGCGTGAAGAGCATTGGCGTGACCGCTGGCGCTTCCGCTCCTGAAGAACTCGTTCAAGGCGTGGTGAGCTACCTCGTCGAGAAATTCGGCGCAGAACCAGCTGTGGCCCTTGAAGGGGTAGAAGAGAATGTGGCTTTCCCGTTACCGAAGGGCCTTTGGGAAAGTGATTTAGAAGAAAGTAAACAGCACGGTTAAAAACGTTTTTTCTTGAAGAGAGTAGACTAAAAGGCATTCAAAAACTCTCGCGAGAAACTTTTGAAGGCGTCATGTCGGGAGGAGTGGGCATGGCGCTTTCTTGTTTTTAAGCGCTAATAGACAGAAGGAATGCAGAAAATGGCAAAAGAAAAACATCAAAGCTTAACGCCCGCCACGCAGTGGCTCAAACAGCACAAAGTGACGTTTGACGAACATTCTTATGAATATGAAGAGCACGGTGGCGCACTGCAGGCTGCCCGCGAATGCAATATGGATCCCCATCAAGTCGTGAAAACCCTCATCATGGAAGATGAGCACGCCAAACCTTTGGTGATTTTGATGCATGGGGACTGCGATGTATCCACGAAAAACTTGGCTCGCCAGATTGGCGTAAAGTCGATTTCGCCTTGTAAGCCTGAGCAGGCTCAGCGCAACTCTGGCTATATGGTCGGGGGCACGAGCCCCTTTGGGACGCGTAAGCAGATGCCCATTTACGTAGAAAAGACGATCCTCGACTTTGACCACATCATTATTAATGGCGGTCGTCGAGGCTACCAAGTGGGGATTGATCCCAAGGTGTTGGTCGACATCCTGGGTGCTAAGCCCGTGGAATGCGCAATTGCGAAGTCCTAATCCACTCTCAAATCTTAAAACACAAAAACCCGCACTTCATCAGTACGGGCTTTTGTCGTTTTGGAGTCGTACGCCTTTAGAGCGTTTCCAGTCCCCAACGAGGACGCACCCCAAAGGCGCGATTTTGGCGAAGCGCTTCACGCTCTTTTTCACTCATCGCCTCGTAGCGAGCAAGCCCCGCGGCAGCGATCATCGCGCCATTATCGGTACAAAGACGCGTCGGCGGGAAGAAAATCGTGCCACGACGGTGTTCCACTTCCTGCGTTAAACGCGCACGAAGTTGCTTATTGGCGGAAACGCCCCCAGCCACTACCACGTTTTTAAGCCCCGTTTGCTTCATCGCTTTAACGACCTTAGCTGCGAGCACATCGGTAACCGCATCGACAAAGCCGCGCGCCAAATTGCGGCGGAATTGTTCATCGTTAACATCTTCTGCTTGGTGCACCGCGGTGAGAACACTCGTCTTGAGCCCAGAAAAACTCATATCGAGGTTGGGGGAGTGCATCATTGGGCGCGCGAGTTCAATCGCGCCTGGGCGACCTTCCTCAGCCAAGGCGGAGACGCCTGGACCACCTGGATAAGGAATTCCTAAAAGCTGAGCCGTCTTATCAAAGGCTTCCCCTGCAGCGTCATCTAACGTCTGGCCCAAAATTTCGTAGGAGCCAAAGTGATCAACGCGCATCAGCTGCGTGTGCCCGCCCGAGACGAGTACCGCCAAGAAAGGAAATTCTGGCGCGGGCGTTGCTAGGCGTGCCGCTAAGAGGTGACCTTCTAAGTGATGAATCCCAAGGACTGGTACATCAAGTGCCCAGCCGAGTGCATGCGCAACGCAGTTCCCAACGAGCAGCGCCCCCGCGAGCCCTGGACCCTCAGTGACGGCAATCGCGTCGATATCTTCACGACGTTTATTCACTTTAGAGAGCACTTCGTCCAAAAGCACAATCGTGCGACGAATATGGTCGCGACTTGCTAACTCAGGGACCACACCACCATAAGCACGATGCATGTCGATTTGAGAGTGAAGTGCGTCAGCGAGGAGCCCCTCCGTGTCAGAGATGAGCGCAACGCCTGTTTCGTCACAAGAGGATTCAATACCTAAGACCAGCATAAAAAGGATTTCAGGGAAAAAATAAAAAGGAATTTCTCATTTTAACACTCCACTCGCGGGCGAGCTCGTTAAAGTGAAGCAAAGGGGTGAAGTGGAGAAGAGACGTAGAGAGGAATGAAAAAAAATTGCCCCTTCCTATTGATAAGTGCACCCAATTTGTGAGAAAATGCGCTCTTTGCTTACCTCGCAATGTACTCAAAGACTGCGTCAAGAGTACCTCTGACGAGGCTTGCTCTCATTGGTCTTGTCCCGGAACCAGACGTGAGAGTTGATTAGTTTTTCCGGGTCATCACATTTTTTTTACTGAGGTTAGGTGACTAATGCCTACTATCCGCGTTAAAGAAAACGAACCGTTTGAAGTTGCTCTTCGCCGCTTCAAGCGCACCATCGAAAAGTCTGGTCTTCTTACCGAATTGCGCGCTCGCGAATTCTACGAAAAGCCCACCGCTGAACGTAAGCGTAAGAAGGCTGCTGCTGTTAAGCGTCACTACAAGCGCTTGCGCAGCATGATGCTCCCGAAGAAGCTCTACTAATTTCGTTTAGTAGTGCCCCTCTTTGCTAAGAGGACGCATCACAGAGCCCGAGCTAGATTTATCGTGCTAGCTCAAGGTTGACTCTCCTCGAGAAGAGGTCTGAGTTCAACAAAGAATTTAAGACAATTTACCCTCACGAAGGATGGTGATGATTAAGGACAGAATCCGCGAAGATATGAAAACTGCCATGCGTTCGCATGATGCGGCTAGTCTGAGCACGATTCGCTTGCTCCTTGCCGCGATTAAGCAGCGTGAGGTCGACGAACAAATTGACGCCGACGATGCTATCGTGCTGCAAGTGATTGCGAAAATGGTGAAGCAACGTCGTGACTCCGTTGAGCAGTATGTAAGTGGTGGTCGTCAGGACCTCGCTGACAAAGAAGCTGCTGAAATCAAGGTTCTCGAAGGCTATTTGCCTAAGGGCTTGAGCGACGAAGAAGTGAACGCAGTGATTGATGCTGCGATCGCTGAAGTCGGACAGACGGGGATGGCCGCTATGGGCAAAGTCATGGGCTTGGTCAAAGCTAAGGTTGCCGGACGTGCAGACTTAGGGAAGGTCAGTGCCTTGGTGAAAGCCCGCTTGACGGCTTAAACTGCGTCACGCCGATCACATATCTGTTCGCGGGTGCCGTTTATAGACGACACACAATAACGCAGAGATGCCGCTTTGGGAAACGCTCCTGAAGCGGCTTCTTCCTTTTTGGAAGACGCGAAAAGTCTTCCTATCGGGTTTTTGCGTCTAGTAAAGATTCTTCTGGATGACTATCCTTAACTTTGACCAAGTCGTCCATCTTCACTAAAATACAAAGTTTCACTTTTTTCGAGATTCACCAAAAAGGGCCCAGGGCATGATTCCAGAGGGATTTATTACGAATTTGCTTGATCGAGCTGATATTGCCGACGTGGTTGGCCGTTATGTTCCGCTCAAGAAGGCAGGGCGTAACTTGATGGCATGCTGTCCGTTTCATAAGGAAAAGACACCGTCTTTTTCGGTGAGTCCCACCAAACAGATCTATAAGTGCTTTGGTTGCGGTGCTTCGGGGAACGCTATTGGCTTTGTGATGGCCTATGAAGGCGTGGAATTCCCTGACGCGGTGCGTAAGCTTGCGGGCTTCTATGGGATGCAGGTCCCCGAAGACCAGTCGCCTGCTAAAGTGCGTCAGCGAGAAAAAGCACGCACGCTCACCGACTACATGGGTGAGGCGGCAGCCTTCTATACAAAGTCGCTCGCGCAGTCTCCTCTTGCGATTGATTACCTCAAAAACCGCGCCATTCTCTCCGAAACAGCACAGCGCTTTGGCTTGGGGTATTCGCCAGACGAGTGGCACTCTCTTAAAGGGCTTTTTGGCGACCGATATAGCGACAAGGCACTCGAAGAGTGTGGTCTTGTGAATGTGAAAAACGACCGCCGCTACGATGCGTTTCGCGGTCGCATTATGTACCCGATTCGCAATTCCAAAGGTCTGGTGATTGGCTTTGGCGCGCGCACCATGAATGGTGACGAACAGCCTAAGTACTTAAATAGCCCAGAAACCCCGATTTATCACAAGGGGAGTGAGCTCTATGGGCTCTACGAAGGGCGCGATGCGATTCATCAGAAGGGGCGCGCCATCGTCTGCGAAGGCTATATGGATGTGATTCAGCTCTCGCAAGCTGGGTTCACAGAAGCTGTGGCGGCCTTAGGCACTTCGATTACCACTGAGCACGTTCATAAACTCTTTAAGTTAGCCGACAACGTCTACTTCTCCTTTGACGGGGATAGTGCAGGGCGAAAGGCGGCTCGTCGTGCGCTCGAAGCTACGCTCCCAGTGATCACGGATATTCAAAAAGCGGGCGTTATTTTGCTCCCGCCTGAGCACGATCCAGATAGCTTGATTAAGGCAGAGGGTCCTCAGGCTTATGAAGATCAGATTCAGAAGGCCTATACGCTCACAAACTTCCTAAGACTTATCCTCGTGCAGGGGAAGGAACTTCAGTACGCAGAAGAGCGCGCCAAGATTGTGGCAGAAGCTAAGCCCTTGGTGCTCTCGATGCAAAAGGCCCCAGTATTGCAGCTCACGGTGATTAAAGAGATTGCGGGGATTACGCGCTTAAGCGCTGACGAAATCCAGCGCCAGTATGGCTTGATGCCTGCGGCACCGCGTCCCGTACAAACGACCCGCACGTGGGGTCGTGGGGAAAATAATCGCTACGCTTCCAACTACCCAGGGCGCCGCGAAGCACGTGTGCGTGTGAAAGATATCCGCGAGCGTATGCTCCAGTGCTTTCTCTCCTTCCCAGAGTTGCTCTCAACCTATAGCCACCAGATTGAAGAAGAATTTTTGAATACTGAAAATCCCATTGCGCAGAGCATTGTCGAACTTTGGCAGCTCTCTGTGGATGAAGATGGGCGAGCGGTGCAGTCAACGGCAACGCTCCTTGAAAAAATCAAGGATCTTTCGTCTTTTGACTACTTGAAGCGCTTATTGAACGAAGAGCTCCTTCTTGATACGCCACGCGAAACGGCAACGCTCGAAGTGCGTCGCGCGTTCCTAGACTTAGAGCTTGAGCGCGTGAATGCTCGCTTAGACGAGTGTGCCTATATGGGCAACTGTGATTTTGAAGTGGTGCGTCCCCTGATGCAGCGGCGCGATGAACTTCGCCGTCAGGTGAAGGAGCTGGCAGAAAATGAGCGCAACTATCGCTTCCAGGTCGATGCGCGGGCGCGTTGGGAAATGCAAGAAAAGCTTGCCCGAAAGAATGCGAAGAAAGAACCCACAGCCCTTTCCACCAACCCCATTGTGCGTAGTCTGCAAGAGCACTTGCGTGGGGTGAAGGCTGAAGAGGACAAAGCGCCAGCAGAGCCAAGTGCAACCCCAGTGCAAACGCCCACTCAAAGTACTGCACCCAAAGTGACTTCACAAAACCAAGCGCGAGCAGCTCTAGATGCGCTCAAGACGCGTCGCGCGAAAGCGGCAAGCGTTGCTAGTGCGGGTGTTGCTAGTGCGCCTGCCTGGGAAGAGATTCCCGCTGCAGATGAGCCCGACCTCTCGGGCGCAACAGCGGCAGAGCTCCCCGACGAGCTCGCCCAAGCCCACGAGGATATTCCTTGGGACGATGCGGCCATCGAAGCCCCAGCTGATGATGACGATGGGGAATACGTCTTTGAGGAAGAAATTCCTGGTGACGAACAATAAGCGAAAAAGCACTTAGTGCAAGAAGAAAAGAGGCGAAACGCTTCTCCTAGAGAGAACGGAATCGCCTCTTTTCTTTTTCTTAGCCACAATTTGAAAAAATCGCCTGCCAAAGTAGGCAAAAACCTAGGTACAATCCAATATATTCAAGAAAAAGACGCTGCCGAGAGGTTGCTTCGTGACGCAAACCTTTGGGCGTCTTTTTGTTTTTTGTGTGATTTATTCAAAAAAGATTGATTGGAGACAGATTCATGACTTTGGGAAAAACACTCACTGTGGTTCTCGTGGGCGCCGCTAGCGCATTGGTTAGCACTGCTAACGCCGAAGCCCTTCGTATTGGCGCCTTGCCAGCGGCTGACTCGATTGTGCTCTATGTCGCGCAAGATAAAGGCTTTTTCAAGGAAGCGGGGCTCGATGTGGAAATTATTCCTTTTAAGTCTGCGCTCGAAATTGGCGCTGCGATGCGTGCCAAGAAGTTGGATGGGCACTTTGGCGACTTGATGAATGTCTTCTCTCAAAATGAACATGGTGTGCCCCAGGCTGTGATTTTGACGACAACGCACACTTCGCCCGAGCAGCGTAACTTCGCCTTTGTCACGTCTCCCAAAGCAGCGGCCGACATTAAGTCGTTGGCTGATTTGAAGAAAACCGATACCGCGATGAGTTCTGCCACCATCATCGACTATTTGCTCGATCGAATGAGTGAAGAGCAAAAGCTCCCTGCAGATGCTTTAAATCGCGTGGAAGTGAAGCAAATCCCGATTCGTCTTCAGATGCTTCTTTCGGGCCAAACCCCGACCGCTCTTTTACCAGAACCCCTGGTGAGCGTGGTGGAAGCCAAGGGTGGCCGTGTGATTTGGGATGACCGCAATTTAAATGAAACGCAGGCTGTGGTCGCCCTTCGCAAAGAAGCGCTGACGGAAGCGAACGTGAAGGGTATCCGCGCCGCAGTGGCTAAAGCCGCGCAGGTGGTGGAAGCCTCGCCTGATGAATACCGCGCTGTGATGGTGGAAAAGGGTTTGTTGCCTAAGCCCGTGGCGCAGAACTATAAGATGCTTCGCTTCTCGTTCTTTAAGACCGCGGACGGTCTGCCGCCTTTGCCCACAGAAGTGGAAGTAAAGCGCGTTAGCGAGTGGATGATCGCGCACAAGATGTTAAAGAACATTCCTGCGTACAGCGAAGTCATCGTAAAATAATAGGTTAGGGGAAGGATTCAGTTTTCCTTCCCCCACTTTTAAGAAGGATAAAGAAAGCCGTGCTGGCGCAAGAGAAAATGGAAGGTCTTGCTCTTGAGGTAGATTCCCTCACTGTGGGCTACGAAGGTCAATCGGTCCTGGGACCTTTGAGTTTTAACCTTCCACAAGGAGGATCCTTAGCCGTGATTGGCGAGTCGGGTTGTGGTAAGTCCACGCTCCTCACCACACTCGCGGGTTTGCATCCTGCCCTGGGCGGCACGGTACTCTGGCGCGATCGCGAGGAAACGGTGTCTCTAGAAGAGCACCGTACTAGCTTTGTTTGGCAGCGCTTGGGGCTTTTCCCTTGGAAGCGCGTCAAAGAAAATCTCCTTCTTCCGCTCAAACTTCACCCTGAGATTTGCCCCGTGGAAGAGCGCGAAAGTCGTATTGCGCAGATGGTCTCGCACTTAGGGCTCACGGGTTTAGAGAGCCGCTTCCCTGCACAGCTCTCAGGCGGGCAGAGTCAGCGCTTGGCGCTTGGCCGTTCGCTCATTTCTCACCCAGAAGTGCTCTTTATGGACGAGCCTTTTTCCGCCTTGGATGCCCTTCTTCGTGAACGCCTGCAAGACCACTTGGCACAATTGCGTCGCACACACTCAGGCACCATTGTCTTTGTGACGCACGACATTCGTGAAGCGGTCTTTTTGGGCTCACACATCTTGATGCTTTTCCCTAAGAGCTATGGGAAAGCGCCACAGTTTTTCGCTAACCCCGCGTTTTCTTTTGCGCATGGGGCAGCGGATCGCGACACGGCGCTCTTTGATGAAACCGTGCGCCAAGTCCACCACGACTTAATGACGAGCGGAGGGACAAAATGATGCTCTTGATCCGCTACGCGTTTGGGCTTTGCGTGATTGGACTGCTCTGGCAGATGGGCTCTTGGTCAATGGGCGAAGAGCTTTTGCCTAACGTTTTCGCGACACTTAATGCCTTCTGGGAAGCGCTCCAAACCGCCTCTTTCTGGGAAGCCGTGGGGGTGAGTACCTCGCGTTTAGCGATTGGGCTTTTTACCGCGATTGCGGTCTCTTTCCCCTTGGGGCTTTGGATGGGGCACTGTCCTAAGGCCGATAAGGTCTTGAGTCCACTACTTTTTATCACGTTCCCGCTCCCGAAGATAGTGCTCTTGCCAGTCTTCTTTACGCTGGTGGGCTTAGGGGACGCGTCTCGCATTTTGTTGATCGGTTTAACTGTGGGCTACCAAGTGCTCGTCATTATTCGTGACGAGGCGCTTAACTTGGATCCCGCCTACATGAAGGCCTTCCGTTCCATGGGCGGCACATACTGTCAGGCGATCTGGCACGTTTATGTGCCAGCTGCGCTCCCAGCACTTTTCACCTCTCTCAAAGTCGCCGCAGGGACTGCGATGGCCGTGCTCTTTTTGGCAGAAAGCTATGCAACGACCTCTGGCTTAGGCTACCTCATCATGGATGCCTGGGGCTTGGGGGACGTGCTCAACATGTTTGTCGCCATTCTGGGGATGAGTCTTTTGGGACTCGCGCTCTATGGACTTATTGCCCTTGCTGAACGACTTTTCTGCCCGTGGATCGTTCGTGGCAAACGCCAGTTTTAGGCCAAGCACCTAGCTTCTCACTTTGGACAAAAACCTCCTTTTTTTTGCTCAAAATTTGAGCAAAATGCAATTTTTTTGATTTTTCTATTAGGACTTCCCATTAGAGGGCTAACCGTTTTTATTCCAAATATGGCAAAATTTCCTAACCACATCGGAAAAATTTGTCAAGTAGCTCCCTCAAACTTTTTTGCGTCATTGATTGCGAGCCCTCTAGCAGTACTTCTTCCCTAGGGAGGGGAAGGGTTAAGGGAGGGAAAAGATGACAGAGGGAGACCTCTCATTGCGGCAAGTCGTTGAGAGGGCTTTGGGGAAATTTCTCAAATAGGCGTATAGTTAAGGATACCCACTCCTCGTGGAGCACCTTTAAGTCGAGCGGGCAGACATTCATTAGAGTGGGAAAAGAACTTAGATTAACGAAGCGAATCTCCGTTAAGAGGATACCTTTGCTGTTCATTTTTTACATTTTGTGGAAAGTGAAGAGCAAAGATTTTGCGTATTAAGTCCACCATCGGGCAAGGTTGATCGAGAAGCGATCGTGCATTTTTCAAGACGACACTTCACTTCAGCCAGATGATGAGTGGCAGGATTATTCGCTTGCAATTTCGTGCGTCCCTCAACGTGTAGGGACTTCTGGCGATTATTGAGGTAGGTATGGCTGAAAAAAAGAAATCGACGAGTAAAGTGAAGACCAATGCAGCAGCAGCCCCCAAAGCTGCGAAGACCGCTTCTTCGCCTAAGAAGTCGACTCGTGGAGCAACCAAGAAGGCTGCAGCAGAAACGACGATTAAAACTTCGGGTTTGACGTTGTCGGTGGAAACTGTAGAACCTAAGAGTACCCGCAAAGCCTCGAAAAAGGCTGCGGAAGTGACAAAGAAAGAGGCAAAGAGCCGCGCTACGAAGGCAACGCCTGCAGTGGCAGAAAAGCCTGCGAAGGCTGCCGCTAAAACAAAGGCACCGGCAAAGGCCGCTCCCAAAGCATCTGCAAAGGCACCAGCCAAGGCCAAGGCGACCAAAACCGTGAAGGCAGAAGTGGTTGCTGAAAAGCCAGCAGCGAAAAAAGCTGCCCCCAAGAAAGCCGAAGCGAAAAAAGCTGAAGTGAAAAAGGCAGCTGTAAAGCCCGCCGCTAAGACAACGGCGAAGGCTGCTCCTAAAGTCGCTGCTAAGACAGCTAAAGCGACCAAAGCACCTGCTAAGCCTACTCAAAAAACGGAAGAAAAGCCCGCAGCAGCAAAGCCTGCTGCTCGCGCTGCGAAAGCCGCTCCCGCCGCCAAAACGACGAAAAAAGCCGCTACGGAAGTGAAAGCGACGAAAGCAACTAAAGCCGCTAAAGCTGAAAAAGCGCCTGCAGAAACCTCTGCCGCCAAGGCGCCTAAGAGTCGTGCTCGCAAAACGACTGAAGAAAAGGCTGCCGCCACAGCTGTTGAAGCCGTGAAGGCAGAAGCCCCTGCCACGCCCGCGAAAGCAGAAAAGAAATCTCGCAAGAAAGCCGATGTGAAGGTCGAAGAAGTTCTTGTGGCTCCCGCCAAGGAAGAAGCGCCTAAAGCTACTGCTAAGCGTCGCTCTGCCAAAGCTAAAGCGGTGGAAGAAGTTGAAGTCGCTGCGCCCGCCGAAAAAGTGAAGGCAAAGCGCAAAGCTAAGGCTGAACCCGCTCAAGCAGTTGTGGAAGAAGCGCCCGCTGAAGTTGCGCCCAAGAAAGCTCGCCGTTCTCGCAAAAAGGCAGAAGTTGAAGCGACTACGGCCCCTGCCGAGGCCGTTGTTGCGGAAAAGCCGGCTGAAAAAGCTGAAGAAAAGGTTGCAGAAGAAAAGCCTGCCGCCAAAGAGAAAAAGCCCAAAAAGGAACGTAAGCCCAAAGCGACGAAGCCCGCAAAGTCTTCTGGGAAAAAGAAACCCGCTCGCTCTGAAGAGGACGAGGAAGATGATGATTTAGCCGAATTCGATGATGACGGAGACGGCGGCGACTTCTTGATCGACGATGATGACGATGGGGACTTTGAGGATATTCCCGATATCGATGATATCGACGATATTGACGAAGACGAGGGCGAAGATGATTCTTCTGAGGAAGAAGAAAACGATGAGCCCACGCCTCGCAAGCGTTCCCGTCGTAGCAAGAAAAAAGACGCTAAGGCGCTTTTAGGTGGCTACGGCACGCAGGAAGAAAGTAACGAAGACCGTCGCACGAAGCTCTATGAATTGATTCGCATGGGGCGTGAACGTGGCTACGTGACCTACGGGGAAATTAACGACAACTTGCCCACGAGCTTGGTCGACGATGATGCCATCGAATCGATCGTGCAGATTTTGGGTAACTTGAATATTCCAGTCTTCGAAACCACGCCTGACGATGATACGTTAGCGATGTTGGGTTCGGACTCGGTCGCAAGTGAAGACGATGCGGATGCAGAAGTCGAAGCTGCATACTCCACGGTCGATAGCGAATTTGGTCGTACCACGGACCCGGTGCGCATTTATATGCGTGAAATGGGCTCGGTGGAACTCTTAAAGCGCGAAGACGAAATCGAAATCAGTAAGCGTATTGAAGACGGTTTGAAGCACATGGTTTTGGCTATCTCTCGCTGCCCGGTAACGGTTGCCGCGATTGTGGAGTCTAGCCATGACATTTGTGATGGCGCTACGCCTATTGACGATGTGGTCGACGGGATTGTGACGACGGACGACATGGGTAACGTTGTGGGGCATAACGAAGACGAAACCGATATGGGCGCGTCTGCTATGACCGCGGGTCAGCTCGAAGTTTTGCGCGACAAGAGTTTGGAAATCTTTGATCGCGTGGAAGAAAAGTTGAAGGCTCTTCGTGAATTGGCTGAAAAAGACGGCTACGAAGCGAAGTCCCTTGACCCGATTAAGGATGATATTCAGCAAGAATTGATGAGCGTGCGCTTTACCGCTAAGGCTGCTGATAAGCTCTGCGAAGTATTGCGCGCTACTGTAGAAGAAATTCGCGTTTATCAGAAGACCCTTTACGACGAAATGGTTCGCCGTATTGGGATTGATCGCAAGTGGTTTATTGAACACTTTGAAGCACAAGCCTCTGATGCGTCTTGGTTTGACACCGCGGTGAAGGAATTCCCGCAGCACCAAGAAAAGCTAGAATTTGTGCGTGCTACGGCCCTTGAAGCCATTCGCCAAGTGGGCGAAATTGAAAAGCGTTGCTCGATGCGCGTCAAAGAAGTCTTTGAAATCTACCGCCAGATGACCGCTGGTGAAGCGCAGGCTCGTAACGCAAAGCGTGAAATGACGGAAGCTAACTTGCGTCTCGTGATTTCCATCGCGAAGAAGTACACCAATCGCGGTTTGCAGTTCTTGGATTTGATTCAGGAAGGGAACGTCGGTTTGATGAAGGCCGTAGACAAGTTTGAATACCGTCGTGGTTATAAGTTCTCGACCTATGCCACCTGGTGGATTCGTCAGGCTATTACGCGCTCGATCGCGGACCAGGCTCGTACGATTCGTATTCCGGTGCATATGATTGAAACGATCAACCGCATGAACCGCATCACGCGCCAAGTGTTGCAGGAAACGGGCGTGGAACCTGATTCCCGCCGCTTAGCTGAAATGATGGAAATGCCAGAAGATAAGATCCTCAAGATTATGAAGATCGCCAAGGAACCGATTTCGATGGAAACGCCGATCGGGGACGATGATGATTCGCACTTGGGTGATTTCTTAGAGGACACGCAGACGGAATTGCCTTCTGAAGCCATCCACAGCACCTCGCTGCAAGAAACCGTGCATCAGGTCTTGGATAGCTTGTCGCCACGCGAAGCGAAGGTGCTCCGTATGCGCTTTGGTATTGAAATGCAGTCAGACCATACGCTCGAAGAAGTGGGCAAACAGTTTGATGTGACGCGTGAACGTATTCGTCAAATCGAAACGAAGGCGTTGCGTAAACTCCGCCATCCATCTCGTGCTGATAAGCTCAAGAGCTTTATCGTGCCAGATCACAAAGATTAATGTGACTGCTTAACGGCTTTGAAACCCGGATCGAGTCCTCAGAGATTCATCCGGGTTTTTCTTATTATGAGTCGAAGCTATGTGCCTCAAGGCTGGGCGCGAAATGCCAAAGAAAAGGCTTTAAAAAGAAAATCTCAAGCTTGCTTTTTAGGGGCTTTTGTGGTAGTGTGAATTCCTTTTCTGCTCCATAACAACTCTTCCTTTTTCAACACCTTTGACTAGCACGCTGAGCATGGGGAACATGCTAGTGGGGCGAGGTATTGCTCCGAAAAAATAGGCTACGTCGGTGTCAAGAGAAGCGGTTAAGAGTAGGGGAGAGAAAGAAAAAGAATGAATATGGTTCGTTCAGGTTTGTTGAGTTTCGGATGAAAGGAACGATAAACGAGCGTCGCTACCAGACCAACGATAGTGCAGAGAAAACATTCCTCAATGATGAACGAGGAAAACGATGGGCCAAAGGGTAGGCAGACGCAGATTCTTACCGAAACACTTCAAAAAGGTGACTTGAGCGAAAACGTAAAGTTATAGAGAGCAATCGCCTTCTTTTCTAGCCAAAGAGTTGTAGCGCTAGGGAGCTGTGCGATTGATTGTGGATTCTGGGAACAAGTATGAAAACTCACGACGAGGATTTCGACGGCGAATTGGACGACGACGAAACCGAAAATACTGATGATGAGGCGCTGGAGCTTGAGGCTTGGGAGGAAGATTCCGAAGCTGAAGGCAGTGACGGTCATCATGCACAAGACGCAACCGGGAACGGTTACGGTTCCTTAGTCCGCTTGGGACGTTCGCGCGGTTGGGTGACGGTCGAAGATATTAACGACCATTTGCCCGAAAGTGCCGTGCGTACTGCTGAAAATCTGCAGGAAATTACCGAAACGCTGGCACGCTTCTCGATTCGCGTTTTTGAAGCGCCGCCAGATGAAGATGATTTGTTGCTCGTTGGTAACGAAGCCGATGACGGTGAAGATATTGACGACGATGATGCAGCAACGATGTTGACGCCGGAAGAGTCCGCAGGGCTCTCCAAGGATCCGTTGCGCTCTTATTTGCGTGGCGTGGGCTCGCATAAGCTCTTGACGCGCGCAGGCGAAATTGAAGTCGCCAAGTCGATCGAAATGTACACGGGTAAGTTGGTGACAACGCTCCTTCACTACCCGATGGCCGTGCAAGAATTAGCCAAGATCGCAAAAACGCTTGAAGACACTTCGGTGCCTGTCGATAACTTAGTTGACGGCTTCACGGACAATAACGTGGAAGACCTTTCTTCTAAGGACGAAAACGACAACGGTAATAAGGATATCTCGACCGATATCGGTGCAGCCGCTATGACGGTTGAGCAGCTTGAAGAAATGCGTACTCGCGTGTTAGCGATGTTTGCTGAAAGCGAAAAAGAGCTCGCTAAGATTGCCAAGATCTACCGCGATCCGAAGTCGGAAAAAGCCTACGAAAAGGCATGCGACAAGATCGTGGGAACCTTGGGCGCGACTCGCTTCTCGGTGAAAGTCGTCACACAAATCAGTAGCCTTATCACGGATACGATGGACTTGGTGACGCAGAGCTTGAAGCGTATGCGCGCGGTGTTGGTGAACCAATGCAATGTGCCCGCGGCTGACGCACTCAAGATGATCAACGAGGGCGATCCTGTTGTTGAAGGCTACTTTGAGGCGAAGATTAAGTTGGGTAAGCCATGGGCAGAAGCCATGGAGCGCAACTTAGGCATTCTTCTTGAAGAACAAAAGACATTGCGCGCTCTCGAAGAGCGCACGATGATGCCTGTGAAGCGCATGCGTGAATTGACTCGCCAGTTAAAGCTTGCTCAGACGAACCTGATGCAAGCCAAGGCTCGCATGATTGAAGCCAATTTGCGTTTGGTGATCTCCATTGCCAAGGGTTATGTGAATCGTGGTCTCGCGATGACGGACTTGATTCAGGAAGGGAACCTCGGGCTCATGAAGGCGGTGGACAAGTTTGAATACCGTCGTGGCTATAAGTTCTCGACCTACGCGACCTGGTGGGTTCGCCAGTCTGTGACGCGTGCTGTGGCTGACTTTGGCAATACGATTCGTATTCCGGTGCATATGACCGAGTCCTACAACAAGATTCGCCGCCACAAGCAGCACTTCTTGCAGGAACACGGTCGTCAGCCTACCGAGCAAGAACTCTCGGTGATGGCCGACTTGCCGCTTCCCAAGGTGCAGCTCTTGACGCAGGCAATGCGCGGTGTAGAAAGTATCGATGCACCGATCGGTGACGATGAAGACGCAACGAAGCTTGACTTTGTGCGTGGTGATGAACACGACGATCCAAGCATTGCTTTCCAAGACCAGTCGATGGTTGAGTGCGTTAAGAAGTCGCTCGATGAGTTGGCGCCGCGTGAAGCACAAGTTTTGCGTTTACGCTACGGGATTGGTATCAATAAGGACCACACGCTCGAAGAAGTGGGTCACGCTTTAGGGCTCACCCGCGAACGTGTGCGTCAGATTGAGTCCGCTGCCGTGCGTAAATTGCGCCAGCCTGACTTCCAGGAACGTCTGCGCGACTATTTGTTGGAAGATTAATTTCGCTTAGGCAGTCAAACCTTCCATTTTCTCCAGAGAGATAGCCATTTCGCTATCTCTTTGGCGTTTTTGGAGCGTGTTTTTTGCAATTCCTTAAAAACTCTGTAGAATTAGTGTTCCTCCGTACCGATTTTTGAGCGAAAAAAACTTCCCATTTTGGTGCTCAAATCAGCTATTTTGGCGCGTGAAACGCACGACGCCCAAATACTTTGTACAATAAGAGACTTGTGTGGGCCTGTAGCCAAGTTGGTTAAGGCACCGGACTCATAATCTGGCTATCCTGGGTTCAAGTCCCAGCGGGCCCACCAAAGCTTTTTTCAGTGTTAATCGCGTCAAGAGCGCCTTACAAGCCCTCTTTGCGCGACAGCTCTCTAGTAAGACCGCATATAGCATGTCCTCGTTTACCGATTTCAATTTAGACGCTCGTATTCTTTCCGCCATTGCCAAGATGGGCTATGAGAGGCCTACGCCGATTCAGGAACAAGCCATTCCTGTGGTGATGCAAGGTGGCGATGTGATGGGAGCGGCTCAGACTGGAACAGGGAAAACGGCAGGTTTTGGTCTCCCGCTGATTGCTCGCGTGTTGCCCAAAGCGAATACGTCGGTTTCTCCTGCTCGTCACCCCGTGCGTGCGCTCATTTTGACGCCGACGCGTGAACTTGCCGACCAGGTCTCTGAAAACCTCACGAAGTACGCCTCTGAAACGCCACTGCGCGTGGGTGTTGTTTACGGTGGGGTGGACGCTCGTCCTCAGGCCGATATGCTAAGAGCTGGGGTAGAAATCTTGACGGCAACACCAGGGCGTTTGCTCGACCATCTCGAGCAACGTGCCACCTCGCTCTCTCAAGTGGAAGTGGTGGTGCTTGACGAAGCTGACCGCATGCTCGATATGGGCTTTTTGCCCGATATCACGCGCATTCTCCAGCACTTGCCCGCCTCGCGCCAGAGCTTGATGTTCTCGGCCACTTTCTCGCCCGAAATCGCTAAGCTCGCGAAGTCTTTCTTAAAGCCCAATCCTGCTGTGATTGAAGTGACCGTGCAAAACCGTACGGCAGACACGGTGACTCAGAAGGTCTATCGTGTGAACGATCGTGAAAAGACAGACGTCTTGATCGATATTTTGAAGCATCACGGTGAGGGCGACACGCCCATGGAACAGGTCTTGGTCTTTGTGAATGCAAAGATCACCTGTCGCCGTCTTTCTCGCACCTTGGAGCGCGTTGGGATCAACACCGATGCAATTCACGGGGACAAGACTCAGGAAGAACGTCAGGCCGCGCTTGACGGCTTTAAGAGTGGGGCGATTCATGTCCTCGTGGCGACGGATGTGGCAGCACGAGGTTTAGATATCAAAGAGCTCCCCTACGTGATTAACTACGATGTGCCCTTTAATGCCGAAGACTACGTACACCGCATTGGTCGTACGGGTCGCGCAGGGCAGCATGGTTTAGCGGTGATGCTCACCATAAACGATGATGCGCGTTTGGTGGAAGCCGTTGAAAAATTGACGCATCAGACTTTTGAAGTCGAAGAGATGCGCCCACTTTCTCGCCACTCTCGTTTGCGTCAGCGCCGTGGTCAGAGCGAAGAGTATCAGGAACGCTACGATACGCCTGAAGAAGAACGCTACGCTCGTGAACGCGCTCGCGCCTATGTGGCGCCTAGCCAGCGTTATCGCGATCCGATCTTCACGAACCCGTATCGTGAGTCTGGCACGGCTCATAAGCAAGAAGATTCGCTCAAGGTGTTTGAACGCGATCGTAAGCCTCGTCAGGTGGCAGTGCTCTTAGGCGGTTTGCGTTTCCCACCGCGTTGGACGCCTCCTGCGGAAAAGACTCTCGCAGAAGCGCCTACAGATGATGGTCAAAACACCAACATCTAAGATATTTCTCCTAGGGTTGATCAACTAATTAGGGTTTTTACGCCCTTGACCTCTTGCAAAATCGTTTTTGACGATATAAACTTCACCTCAGGCATGAAGAAGTGGACGTCATAGTCCCCGCCAACCTACCGAAAACCCGGCAAGGTGGAGACTCCCGAGGGGAGTCATGTGGTCTTAGTTGAGACAATCCAAATGGTTTGCGTATAACCTCTCGGTACTGTTGTCTCGAGAGGTTTTTTGTTATCTAAATTTTGTGATGCAAAAAGTTTATCGAATTTTGATATTCGATTGCATCATGCTACTAACAGGAGAAAGTGTTATGTCGCACCGTTTAACAATCAAGGGTCAAGTTACCATTCCTAAGGAAATCCGTGATCTCTTGGGCTTGCAAGAAGGCAACTCTAGCGTGGAATTTATCGTCGGTGACGATGGTCGCGTCACGGTTCGTAAGGCTAGCGCTGAAGCTGAAAAGGCTCGTCATCCTTCCGCTACGTTGAAGACTCGTCGTGCTGTGTCTGTGTCGGCTCCGCGTACTGTTCGTCACGTTGATAGCGTTATCCCGACGCGTCGCCCCACTGGTGGTGTTTTGGCTCTCTTGGCCGGAGGCTTCTAACCATGTTGGTTGTGTGTTATGAAAACCGCTACGCTCGAATGTGTAGCTCGATGGCAAAGCAGACGATGAGTCGAATGCGAATGTGTTGTTGTTCGTGTAAGAACGCTCGAATGTGTTTGATGGCGAATAAGAAAACGGCGAACTGAGTTAATCAGATTTCGCCGTTTTTTTATGCGTCTTTAGCACGCGAGAAATGCTCTTTGGTTTTCTATTAGTATCAGGGTTTACTCTAATACTTTTTTCAGACCAATACCTCACCTCCCCCAGTTACGCCTTTTAGGGCAATGGTATCTTTTTCAAAACTTTCTTCATCGATAAGACCATTCTTCTCTTCCTTCTCCCAGAAGACTTTCCTATCAAGCTCATTTTTATTTGTCTCTTTTTGAGAGTACTAATAGCGCGAAGCTCTTCTCAAGCGAAATTTCGTCTTGCAAAATGGTTTTCAACAAAGAGGGAAGCATTTTTCTCACGACTGCCTCTTTACCTCCTTAAACCCTGTAAAACTTTTTTCTAGAAGGATTGATCTCATGTCCAGCACCGTTTTTGACAGCATTCTCTATCGCGATTCTTTTGGTACGCCCGAGATGCGTTACGTATTCGACGACAAGCATTTGATTGACTGCTACATCCAAACCGAAATCTCCTTGGCGAAGGCTGAAGCCAAAGTGGGGGTGATTCCTGCCGAAGCTGCTGAAAAAATTGCCGCTCGTTGCGATGTGAAAACGCTCGACTTTGAACGCTTCCGTCATGAAACGGAAATCGTGGGTTATCCGATTCTCCCGCTCGTTCACCAGTTAAATGAACAGTGTGGTGACGCTGGTGGTTTCGTGCACTGGGGTGCAACGACGCAGGACATCATGGATACGGCTAACGTTCTCCAGATTCGCAAAGCTCTTGAATTAATTGATGTTGATTTGAAGAAACTTTGTAAGACTCTTGCCAAGCTCTCGAAAGACTATCGTGATACGCCAATGGCAGGTCGCACACACTTGCAGCAAGCCCTTCCTTGCACTTTTGGCTACAAGGTTTCAATCTGGTTGGCCCAGTGCTTGCGTCACGTTGAACGCTTGAAGGAATTGCGCCCTCGTGTTTTAGTCGGTGAATTTGGTGGTGCCGCGGGTACGCTTGCTTCTTTGCATGGCAAGGGTCTGGCAGTGCAAGCTGAAATGATGAAAGAGTTAGGTTTGGGTGTGCCTGATTCCTCTTGGCACGTGGCTCGCGATGGTTTCGCTGAAGCCGTGAATTTCCTCACCTTAGTGACGGGTACCCTCGGCAAGATCGCTTATGACGTCATGTTGATGAGCATGAATGAAGTGGGCGAAGTCTTGGAACCCTTTGTGAAAGGTCGTGGCGCATCCTCGACGATGCCGCAAAAACGTAACGCGATTAGTTCTGAATTGATGCTTGCTTCCGCCAAGGGCGTTCGTCAAGCCGCGGGTTTGATGGTTGACGCGCAGATTCAGGACTTGGAACGTGCAACTGGTCCTTGGCACGCTGAATGGATTGCCATTCCTGAAGCGTTCATGCTCACCGCTGGTGCCTTAAAGCAGGCTAACTTCCTTTTGGGTGGACTGGAAGTTTATCCCGATCGTATGCGTCAGAACCTCGCTTTGACGAAGGGGACGATCGTGGCTGAAGCCGTGATGATGGGCTTGGCTGAGTTCATTGGTCGTCAGGATGCCCACGACGTGGTTTACGACGCTTGCCGTGTGGTCAATACCCAGGGCGGTACGTTAGCTGAAGTCTTGAAGGGGATGCCTGAAGTGGCAATGCGTATCGACCCGCAGCACATTGAGTCGCTCTGCGACCCGGCCAACTACATTGGTCAGTGTGGCGAAATGGTGGATCGTGTGTTGGCTAAGTTCGCCGCCGCAGATCTCGACTAACTTTTAAACATTACAGTGAGGCACCCCACTATGTCCAGGTCTCTTATCCGCTGGATGGTACCGCTCGCTGTATTGGGTTGCCTTTGGGGGATCCCAACCCCCGAAGGCCTCAGTGCACAAGCCTGGCACATCTTCGCCATTTTCGTTGCCACGATCGTTGGTATTTTGTCTTCACCAATCTCTTCTGGCGCTCTGATGTGGATCGCTCTTGCCGTTGCCACATTGACGCAAACGCTCACCGTGAAAGATGCATTGAGTGGTTTTGCCTCAGGCACGGTCTGGATGATCTTTTCGGCCTATGTGCTCTCGCTAGGGTTCGTACAGTCAGGGCTTGGTCGTCGTATCGCCTTTAAGATGCTATCGCTCTTTGGCGGTTCGTCTCTGGGGATTGCCTATGCGCTTTCGCTCGCAGACCTCGTGATGGCACCTGCCATGCCAAGCGTGACCGCTCGCTCGGGTGGGATTGTGCTTCCCGTGGCGAAGTCCATCAACGCGGTGATGGGAAGCCAGCCTGGCGAAACAGGCAAGAAGATCGGTGACTACTTGATCATGACCTGTTTCCAGATTACGCCAATTACTGGGGCACTCTTCTTAACGGGTATGGCCGCCAATCCTTTGGCTGCTAAGCTCGCACACGATGCCTTAGGAGTGGAACTCACTTGGGGCGGTTGGTTCTGGGCGGCTTTGGTCCCTGCTGGACTCTGCTTTGTACTTTTGCCACTAGTGACGCAGTTCCTCTTGAGGCCAACATTCCGTAAAACGCCAGAAGCGAAAACGATGGGGCGTGAAGAGCTTGCCAAGATGGGTCCGATGTCTCGCACGGAAAAGCTTGTGGGGGCGGGTTTCTTGCTCGCGTTGATTGGTTGGGGAACGAGCCTTTTGACGGGGATAGATGCGACGACAGTAGGTTTAGGTCTTATTGCATTCCTCTTTGCGACGGGCGCAGTCCAGTGGAAAGATGTGTTGGCCGATAAAGCGGCTTGGGATACGGTGATTTGGTTTGGTGCCATTATTTCCTTGGCTGGTGGGTTGACGAAATTTGGTTTCGTGAAGTGGCTCTCTGCGCTCTTTGCAGGCGCACTAGCTCACTACGATGCGATGACCGCGTTTGTGGTGCTGGGCTTGGGTTACATCTATCTGCACTACTTGTTTGCTACGGCGTCTGGTCACGTTGCCGCGCTTTATGTACCGTTTGCCGCCGTTGCGATTGGTGCAGGGGCTCCCCCGATGATGGTGGCCGCTTGCTTTGCAATCTTCAGCAACTTGATGTGGGGTATTACGGAGTACGCCGGTGGTCCAGGTCCGATCTACTTTGGTCAGGGTTACTTTGATCGAGTGCGCTTCTATAAAATCAACGCCGTCATTGTGACGATTAATGTGATCGTTGTGATGGTGAGCGGTATGGCCTGGTGGAAGTTGATCGGTCTTTACTAAAAATAGCCTTCTTCCCAAATGAGGACAAACACTGGGTGGTCTGAGAGTGAACTCTTAGCCGCCCAGTGTGTTTTTAGGCGAGTGCGGATTAAAATAGGCATAGCACGCCGCTTCTTATTCTCTTCTCGCGAGGTCTTTCATGTCCAACACTGCGAACACGCTTTCCAATCATGTCTCGGAATTGCTCGCTCGTCGCATTAGTGACGGCAATTGGCCCGTGGGGCAGCAAATTCCTCCCGAGGTGGAACTCTCTTTAATCTATAAATGCTCCCGAACAACGATTCGCCGTGCACTCAACAAGTTAGAAAAAGCGGGGATGATTTCTCGTCGTCCTAAGATCGGAACGGTGGTGATCTCAAAGGGACCAGGGGTGAGTTTTTCCTACTCGCTTTCCAACTTTGACGATATCAATCAGCTAGGCCAAAGTCATCGTCGCCAAATTCTTGAAGTAGCGCCTTTTGTAGCAGATCGTCTCTTTGCCTCCACTTTCTCGGTTTCAGAAGGCAGTGAATTTTTGCGCTTTTCAGATGTGCGCCTTGGGATGGGAAAAAACGACCCGCCAATCGTCTTCACCTATGTTTATGTTCCATCGATTTACCATGGGGTCGTAGAAAAAGCGAAGCGAGAACCTACGCGTTTAATGGTGTTGCTACTAGAAGAGCTCACGGGGAAGGTTTTGCAGGAAGTCGAGCAACATATCTATGCCGCGCCAATGCCAGAAGAAATCGCTAAGCACTTAAATACGCCAGCAGGTGTGCCTGCGTTACGGATTATTCGACACTATCGTGAGAAAGAAGGGATACGCTTGATGTTGAGCGAAAGTTGGCATCCAGGAAACCGTTATGGCTTCCACATTACGATTAGCCGACATGAAGCGATTTGAGAGAAAAAGAGATGATGGCGTCCCCAATGGGATTCGAACCCGTGTTCGCAGCGTGAGGGGCTGCTGTCCTAGGCCTCTAGACGATGGGGACACTCTAGAAAGGGTGAGGACTATTCTACGCCTCTTTTTCCAAAAGAAACGCGCCACATTTGCGTTTAGGCAAAAGGGCGCGTTTTTAATTGGTTTTTTAGCGATTAGGCAAGCGCTTTAGCGATACGCTTCAAGACTTCTTCCTTACCAATCAAGCAAAGCGTCATGTCGATCTGCGGGGTGCGTTCAGCAACGCAGACGCAGACGCGCAACGGATTAGCCAAAACCTTCATCGGAATGCCTTGAGCTTCCATCACAGCCTGAATGCAACCGTAAACGTTTTCAGCAGTCATATCAGTGACAGCATTCAACTTTTCAGCAAAGAGTGTCAAAGCTTCACGGCCACCGTCAGCCAAGACGGTAGCAGCTTCTTCCTGGTTGACCTGAGGCTCAACATAGAAGAAGAGGGCAGCGTCGGCCAATCTTTCAAGCGTTGCGGAGCGACCCTTCAAGAGCCCAGCAACCTTAGCAAGGCATGGACCATTGTCGACATTGCCGCCGCGAGCTTCGATACGCGACTTCACCAACGTAGCCAAGCGTTCATCATCGGCTTCTTTCATGTACTGCTGGTTGAGCCAATCGAGCTTTTTCCAGTCGATACGAGCAGCCGAGCGCGAGCAGTCAGCCAATTCAAAGATCTTAGCCAATTCATCGCGAGAGAATTTTTCCATGTTGCCGTGACCCCAGCCCAAACGAGCGAGGTAGTTGAAGATGGCTTCAGGCAAATAACCCTGGCGATCGTATTCCATCACGGAAACCGTACCGTGACGCTTACTCAACTTCTGACCGTCTGGACCATTGATGAGCGGCAAGTGCGCAAAGACTGGCACTTCAGCGCCCAGAGCGCGGTACATGTTGATCTGGCGCGGCGTATTGTTGATGTGGTCAGCGCCACGAATGACGTGACTCACTTCCATATCCCAGTCGTCAACCACCACAGCAAAGTTGTAGGTCGGGATGCCGTTACGCATGATGATCAAGTCATCCAATTCGCTGTTGTTCACCGTGATGGGACCATACACAGCGTCGTTCCACGTCACAGCGCCTTCGTCTGGGTTACGGAAACGAATCACCGGCGTGACACTTTCAGGAATGGGTTTACCAACGGCATTTTCAGGACGCCAGCGACCATCGTAGCGGGGCTTCAAGCCTAAGCGCTTTTGTTCTTCGCGCATTTCATCGAGTTCTTCAGGCGTGGCGTAGCAGTAGTAAGCCGTGCCTTCTTTTAACATCTTGTCGACCACTTCCTTGTAGCGATCAAGGCGGTCCATCTGGTAGATAGGACCTTCATCGTAGTCGAGGTTGAGCCACTTCATACCGTCGAGAATGACCTGCACAGCCTCTTGGGTGGAGCGAACTTGGTCAGTATCTTCGATACGAAGTAAGAACTTACCACCAAAATGGCGGGCCACTGCCCAGCAGTAAATTGCCGTACGAGCAGTACCGAGGTGCATCATCCCCGTGGGGCTTGGTGCAATGCGGGTGCGAATCGTTTTCATAAATACAGTTTGAGGACAAGCGGTGCGAGAGACACCAATCGTCCGGCTCCTTAAGAACAAGAATAGTGTGCTAGTGCGACAACGCTCGCGCTCTGACGAGTCGAGAGGTCAGGGTGTAAGGGGCGTAGGGGTCAGCAACCAACACAAAAACAAAAAAATCTGTCGCCTTAGCGCCTAAAGTTTGGCGCAAGGTCGTGTCCTGTAAAGAGGAATTCCAAGGACACGAAAACATCTATTTTAGCGCGGTACGCTAAAAGATGAGGCGAATTTTCAAATTCGCCTTGAAAAAAGGAGGCGCTTTTAGCCGAAGTAGGTCCAAAGCGAGAAGACAGTGAGAAGAAGGGCTTCTGCCGTGCAAACTGGCACTAGGGTCTTGAAGAAGTCGGCCTTAAAGTAGTCCACTGAAATGGTGAGGCAGACGTGCGTAGGTGTCCACATCTGTCCCGCGACCCCAAAGACCATGGCGATCCCTGCGAGTTCAAGGGAACCTGGGGCAATCTGTGCCACGAGTGGCATTACCATAGCGACGTGCGCTTGGCTCATACCTGTGAGTGTGCCAATCATCACGCTAATCAATGCAATGATGACCGGGATGGGAAGGCTCGAATTATCAAAGGAGGCCGTAATCGCGGTGAGCACGCCTGTGGCGACTAAGAGCTGGGTGAAAGTCAAAATGCAGAACACATTCCCTAATAGCTTATAGTCAAAGGCGCCTAAGAGCGTTTTCCAAACAGATATAGGGCGCTTGGCTAACCACAAAATCGGGAAGAGTCCAAAGGTGACGCATCCCATGGCGATCGAGGCTTGGAAGTCAAAGACCAGCATCAGGATGACGTTCACAATAATCGGAAGAAGCGCCAAGACGACATTGAAAATGTCCATGCGGCGCTCTTCTGGCGTTGGGGCATGGTCTGGGCGCTTTTCTTCAAAGCGAAGTGGGCGTACCATCACAAACCAACCAATAAGCGCGGCGGCCACCGTTAACCACGCTAGGTGTTCAATAAAGTCACCAATTCTGATTTGCGCAATCGAGCATCCCAAAAGAAGGCCAGGGACAATAGGGGAGCAAAATTCAAAAATGTGACGGAACCAGAAGTTAATGCTTGCTTTACTTTCTGCGCTAATCGTCATATCGCGAGAGGCTTCTTCCACAATCGGACAAGAAAAGCGAGCGCCACCCATCGAAGGGAGAAGCCCTAAGAAAGCGGGCATGGTGGCGAGAATGACTTTGGTGGAAGAAAAAAAGCGCCCAAGCGCATCAATCATCCCTTTGAGGGTGCCTGATTGACGCAGTTGAATCTCGAGACACATTACAAAGTAGAGCGCGAACATCAAGTCCCAGGTGCGTGAGAGTTGCACGGTGTTTTTCATAGCACTGACTAAACTCGCGGCCGAGCGATCGTTCACTACCCAAATCAAGAGCCCCGCGCACAAAATGGCAATCCCAATGGGGATGCGCTTACGAAGAAGCACCACAATGAGCGCAATCGCGGCTAAAAGAGAAAGATAGAGAAACACGCTAGTACCTCCAGAAAGCGTGGACAACAGACGTCTCGCGCAATGGCAACAACACTAGATATTGTAGAAGGTTTATCTGATTGAAGGAATATAAGATATTCCACTTATTGATAGATTTACACAATTGCGCTATTTTTGTATAGAATAATAATTTTCAATACACAGGGGAGTAGTTAACCTGGTTTTCAAACTGGGTTTGCGCATCAACATACTCGTTCGCTGACCCCAATTTTGGACGTGGTGCGTAACCGATGGCCCCACCATTGGCAACAAGACCTGTAGCGGCATCGATCGCGTAGAAGCTTGGACGGGATAAAACCGATGACAGGCGGTCGTGCACGTTACATGAGTCTTCTGTCCTTGTCCGTCCCCCAAAAAATCATGTTTTCGTCTATTGGATTGATGACGCTCGTTGTTGCCACTGCGGAGATTGGCGACAAGACGCAACTTTTAGCCCTCTGTTTGGCTGCGCGATTTAGAACGCAACTTCCGATTGTGCTCGGGATTTTTGCGGCGACAGTACTGAACCATTTGCTCGCGAGCGTGGTTGGTGTCTCGTTGGCCTCGATTTTGATGCCTGAAATTTTGCGTTGGGTCTTGACGATCTCGTTTGCCTTGATGGCTTACTGGATGTTGGTCCCCGATAAGCTCGACGATATGGATTGTCCCACGGAGAAGCCTAGCTACAGCGTCTTTTTCACAACCGCTTTCCTTTTCTTTATGGCCGAGATGGGCGGCAAGACGCAGCTCGCTACCGTTGCGATGGCAGCGCACTATCAAAGTGTGGGGGCTGTGGTCTTTGCGACGACCTTAGGGATGCTCATTGTCGACGTGCCAGCGGTCTATATTGGGGATAAGCTCTCGCAAAAATTGTCTCTTGTGTGGATGCGACGCATCTCCGCCGCGGTCTTTGTGGCGCTTGCGGTGGCAAGTTGGCTCACACCACTTGAACAAATTCGCGTGGCGGGCTAATTAAGAAAAAAGGATGTTCAGCGATGAACATCCTTTTTCAGTGTTAGGCTTTCTTTTCTTCCGCGCTAGCGACGCCTTCCGTTTTTTCAGCTTCCGTTTTCGCGCTGAGTCGATCTTCTCGCGCTTTAATCGTCGGAATCATGTCGAGAATGTAGCTTGGCAGATCGCTCTCAGGACGCTTTAATAAGTGTCCCATCGAGAATTCACAGCCGCACCAGAGCTGGTTGTAGAACTGCTCGCTCTGGATGATTTCTTTGCGGCGCTCCTGCAATCCCCCTTTTCGCCAGTCTTTATCCCAATAGGCGGTGCCAGGGAAAAGCGAGGCGGCTTCGTTCGCGGCTTCACGAATCTGATCTTGACGCTTCCAGCGGCTTCCTGCGAGTGTGGTGGTGAAGTGTTCAATGCCTAATTTTTGTGCGACTTTTGCCGTGGCACGCATGCGAAGACCAAAGCACTGGCGACAACGCGCCCCGCGCTCGGGCTCATCTTCAAGGCCCTTCACCGTTTCGCGCCAAAATGCATGATCGTAGTCCCCATCCACAAAGGAAACCCCTAACTTTTCGCAGTAGCGTACGCACTCGTTTTTGCGCACCATGTATTCTTCCTGCGGAAAGATATTCGGGTTAAAAAAGAAGACTGTCGGTTCATAGCCATTATTGAGCAACCACTCCAGAATCGCAGAGGAGCAGGGCGCACAGCAGCTATGAAGCAAAATTTTTTCAGCCATGAAAGTTCGTTTACAAGAAAGTTTTTAAAGAGAAGCGATTTTAGCGCGTTTTGCTATAGTCACGCGGACCAAAGATGGCGCTACCGACACGCACGAAAGTAGCTCCTTCCAAAATGGCTTCTTCCATATCTGCCGACATCCCCATCGAGAGGGTATCGAGCTCGGGGAGCGTTTTCTGTGCTTCGTGAAGTAATTCTCTTAGCGCACGAAATGGTGCGCGGCGCGCTTCAGAGTCTGTGCTAGGCGCTGGAATCGCCATAAAGCCACGCAGTTTAAGGCGAGGAAGAGTTGCCACTTCTCGCGCGAGCGCAAGGGCTTCTTCTGGCGCCACGCCAGACTTCGAGTCTTCTCGACTCACGTTTACTTCAATTAATACGTTGAGTGGCGGCATTCCTTCTGGGCGCTGATCTGAGAGGCGTTGCGCAATTTTCAAGCGATCAATCGAGTGCACCCAATCAAAGTGCTCTGCCACGAGGCGTGTCTTATTAGATTGTAAGAAACCAATAAAGTGCCAGAGAGGGAGATCCTCGGGATGGTGCTCACGAAAGTATTGGATCTTCTCCACTCCTTCTTGCACGTAGTTTTCCCCAAAGGCTCGTGCACCACATTCCCAAGCGAGTTCCACTGCGCTCACGGGGAAGGTTTTGCCTACCGCAATGAGCTCCGTGGCATCGCTCGCGCGATGGGCAGCAGAGAGGGCTCGCGCAAAACGCTCGCGAACCGCTTTGAGTCTTTCAGGAAGTCCTGGCAATAATTCACTCATGTCTATATTGGCTAAAAATCGTTGAAGTGCAAAAAGTCTAGCGCGATTGAGAATGCCCCGCAAAGATGCGCGCGAGAAAAAATGTGAGAGAGCTTCTGATAGGGAAGCACCCAAGTGATGAAAAGTTGATTGATATCAACCCAAAAATTCAAAAAACCTCAGCCTTTGATCTTCTGTGAGAAGCGAGAATTTTCCCTTTATAGATCAACGGAAATGCGCAGAAAATCGGACTTTTTGGCAAATTTTTACCTTCTTGCTGATCTATACTTCTCTTGTAGTATTTTTACTTTTAAATAGTTGATATAAAAGGAAATAATCAAAAGATCAAAATTAGAAGATCTTTTTTCTAGATATTTGGGGTTCTCTTCTATAAACTCATCCTTAACGACAGATCGAGTTGACGAGTCGTATTTGGTCGAAAGCTAATTTTTTGGGGTAAGAAGAGATGTCAACTGCCGTATCTACAATGCATCGCCTAATCACGGATTGGACCATTGGTGCTGAAAGCACCATTGATGATTTGCTCTCGCAGCGCAAACTCATTCCTACGGGGATCGAAGCGCTCGACGCCGCACTCAAAGGTGGCCTTCCTGCAGGGAAAGTAATTGAAATTTACCCTCAGCGTAACGGTCGCGGCGAAGTGGGCATGCTCCTTGGTGCATTGCGCTCCTTCCGGCGTGTCTGCTGGGTTCTCAATTGCGCAGAAACCATGATTCCGAATCAGCAGGGTTTAGAGGCCGCAGGGCTTGACCTTTCCCGCCAGCTTTTTCTCGCACCGTCTTCACCTCGCGAAGCACTCTGGTGCGTTGAACAAGCCGCTGCCGGGGAAGAATGTGACGCCATTGTAGCTTGGCTTCCTGCTTTGGGGAGTAAAGAAGACTTTCACGCGATGGCCCGTGTGAAGCTCGCTGCAAGCCGTGGCAATGTCACGCTCTTTTTGATTCGTCCGTTTGTGATGTCTGGGGTGAGCTCTCCTGCCTTCATGCGTATTCAGCTCTTTGTTGAGCCCAATCCCGCTGAAGTGCGTGCCCGTATCGTGACCGATAACTATATCTGGAGTAGCCCTGCTCAGGCAGTCTTTCCATTGAACTTTGAACGCGTTATGACGACTGAAAGCAAAGAGTTGCGCCACGATTTTGCCAAACCAGTCTACTTAAAAGCAGCCTAAATGACGATATGGAAGCGGTGCGTATTGGCCCTCTTGGGCAAAAAAGAACGCACGAAGGAAAAGAAAATGAATGCAGCGTTTGTTGAAAAGATGAAAGCCCGTTTGGGCGAAGGTCGAGTTTTTTACCTTGAGAATACGGGCGAAGCGCGCCCCACGTTAAAGACGATGGGGCGAAGCATCCCGCCGGCCTCGAACCGTGAAGTGGTTCGTGCCTCTGGCGCGGATGAAATGCCCACATTCCTTTACCCGGAACCCTTGCCGCTTAAAACTGTCGAAGGCGTGCCACAGTTTTTTGGTCCTTTAAAGAGCTTAGGCAAAGGGCGCTATTCGGAAGACCGCACGCGCCTTTATGTACGCGCTTGCCGTATGGATGGTACCTCGGTCTGGATCTCTAAGCGAATGAGCGATGGCGTGTGGTTCCTCGAAGGGCTCTTTGCTTAATGGGTGTGCAGAGTGTGTTGTGAGAAAGAGGAGAGATTTTAGTTCTTATGGGCTAGTCTCTCCTCTTTTAGTATTAGAAAAAGAGATAAAGCACACGACTTAAGGGTAATTCCTAGGTAAAGGGCTTCCAAGAGAGTAAGTGACTGAAAAAACGGAGATTTCTCTCTTATCCCTTTGTATAAACTCGAAAACCGCAATAGACATGAATACTCAGAATCCCCTATGATCCATTTCAGGTCACAAAAGCCAAAAGTGTTTTACCCTTTTTTGTGACTCAGGAGTCAGTCTTTCCTCCTTATGGAAGTGTCGCGGGGGAACCCCAAAGTTCTTGCTGGTCGACGCCTAGAAAAGACATCCCTCGCTCAAAGGAGAATACGCATGAGCAAACATACTCTCGCTGCCGGTGTGATGGCGGCCACACTTTTAACTTGCGCTTCTGTTCAGGCTGCGCCGACCGAAATCACATTCTGGCATGCGATGGCGAACACGCTCGGTGACTGGGTTTCTGACTTAACCGCCCAGTTCAACGAAAAGGTTCCGGAGTGCCACCTCACTTCGATTTACAAGGGTCCTTACGACCAAACGATGTCGGCTGGTATTGCCGCTCACCGTGCCAAACGCTCCCCCAACATCCTTCAGGTTTTTGAAGTGGGTACTGCCACGATGATGTACAGTGGCGGCGCCGTTGTCCCAGTTGGACAATTGATGGAAAAGGCCGGTTTCAAGTTTGACCCGAAGTCCTATATTCCAGCCGTCTACGGCTACTATTCCACTCCTGACGGAAGCATGATGAGCTTCCCGTTCAACTCCTCCACCACAGTTCTTTACCTCAACTTGACGAAGTTTAAGAACGCCGGTCTCCCCACAGACGCTGAACATTTACCGAAGACTTGGAAAGAAATCGAAGAAGCTGCTCGCAAGCTCAAAGCTGCGGGTGAAGTTTGCCCGATGACGACCTCCTGGATCGGTTGGACCCAGCTTGAAAGCTTCTCTACGTGGCATAACGTTGAATACGCAACGAAGAACAACGGCTTTGGTGGTTTGGATGCTCGTTTGATGATCAATTCGCCGTTGCATCAGCGTCACTTGGAAAACCTCGAACGCTGGAACAAGGAAGGTCTCTTCGTTTATAAGGGACGTGGTAACCACGCTGACGCCTCCTTCTACTCTGGCGAATGCGCTATTACGATGGGCTCCTCTGGCACGTTGGCCAACATCCGTCGTAACGCTAAGTTCGAATACGCAACCTCTACACTTCCGTACTACGAAGGCACGCCTGACGCTCCGCAGAACACCGCTATCGGTGGTGCTTCCCTCTGGGCTATGGCTGGCAAGCCTGACGCAGAAAACCGTTGCGTGGCTGAATTCTTCAACTTCCTCTCGGATCCGAAGGTTCAGGCCGCTAACCATCAGCGCACTGGCTATTTGCCTGTGACGATGAAGGCTTTCGAGTTGAGCAAGGAATCTGGCTACTATGACAAGAACCCAGGTTCTGACGTTGCTGTGAAGCAGATGTTGAAGACGACGGAAAAGAGCCGCGGTATCCGCCTTGGCAACTTGCCGGCTATTCGTACCATCGTGGACGAAGAGTTTGAAAAGATTTGGGCGGGCAAAGCCTCGGCCAAGGACGCTCTCGCCACTGTGGTTGAACGCGGTAACGCCGAGCTGACGAAGTTCGAACGTCAGCAGTCCCGTAAGTAAGCACTTCTGCACGCGAAAAAGACGCTTTGCGTCTATCCAAAAGGAGGTATTTTTTAGGTCCTCCTTTTGAAATTCGCGGAAAAAGTCTTTTTATGCTGTAGAATACACGCCGAAAGCCGTGAGAACTCCTCGTGGGTTCTGACGGCTATTGGGTTATTTAGCGGGCGGTTAGTTCCTTTTCCAAGCCAGAGAAAACAAAGTGGAAAAACGAGTCGTTTTCAAGAGCAGTTGGTTGCCATTTCTGTTGGTTGCACCGCAGTTGGCGATCACGCTAATCTTTTTCTTTTTACCAGCCGGCCAGGCTATGTACCAATCGGTACTGATGCAGGACGCGTTTGGTACTGCCACCGAATTCGTAGGTCTCCAAAATTTCAAGATACTCTTTGATGACCCCAATTATCTGAGTAGCTTCAAAATCACGATGATCTTCTCTGCCCTCGTGGCAGGCTTAGGGTTGGCGATCAGTTTGACGTTAGCCGTTTGCGCGGACCGTGTGATTCGCGGCTCGAACGCCTACAAAACTTTCTTGATTATTCCTTACGCTGTTGCCCCCGCTGTGGCTGGCGTTTTGTGGATGTTCATCTTCAATCCCACGCTCGGTGTGTTGAGCTTTGCTCTGCACCAATTCGGTATCGAGTGGGATTATCTCGTTAATGCCAATCAGGCTTTAACCCTCATTGTGATTGCTGCTGTTTGGAAGCAGGTGAGCTATAACTTCATCTTCTTCTTGGCAGGTCTTCAAGCTATTCCTCGTTCCTTACTCGAAGCTGCGGCTATGGACGGTGCTGGTCCCTTCCGTCGCTTCTGGTCCGTGGTATTCCCGCTCTTGAGCCCGACCACCTTCTTCCTTCTCGTGATGAACGTGGTTTACGCTTTCTTCGATACGTTCGCTATTGTTGACGCAACGACCATGGGTGGCCCTGGTCAGGAAACGAACGTGTTGGTCTATAAGGTGTTCGTGGACGGTTTCCGTAATATGGACTTTGGTGGTTCCGCAGCCCAGTCTGTGGTCTTGATGGTGATGGTCATTCTGCTCACGGTTGTGCAGTTCCGATTCATCGAACGTCGAGTGAACTACTAAGGGAGGTGACTGAACTATGGTAGAAAATCGTCCTTGGTTGAATTTTTTCACTCACTTCATTTTGATTTTGGGTATTGTCGCCGTGGTCTTCCCGGTGTACATCGCCTTCGTGGCCTCGACCCAGACCGCTGTTGAAGTGGAAGCCGCGCCGATGAGCTTGCTCCCCGGCACGCACATGTTAGAAAACTACGCGCAGATTTTGCTCGAAGGTGGTGGTACCGCTTCTCGCGCACCTGTGGGTCGCATGCTCCTTGTCTCTTTGGGCATGGCCATGGGGATCTCTGTGGGTAAGATCTTTATTTCGCTTCTTTCCGCGTTTGCCATTGTGTACTTCAAGTTCCCTGGTCGTACGTTCTGCTTCTGGTTGATCTTCATCACGTTGATGCTCCCAGTGGAAGTGCGTATTTCGCCGACCTATGAAGTGATGGCAACCCTGAACTTGCTCGATAGCTGGGGCGGCTTGATTTTGCCGTTGATTGCCTCTGCGACGGCAACGTTCCTCTTCCGTCAGTTCTTCTTGACGGTGCCTGATGAACTCGCCGAAGCGGCTCGTATGGACGGCGCTGGTCCTATGCGCTTCTTCTTTACGATCTTGATGCCGCTCTCGATGACGAACGTGGCTGCTATGTTCGTGATTCAGTTCATCTACGGTTGGAACCAGTACCTCTGGCCGTTGTTGGTGACAACGTCGGAAGACATGTACCCGATCGTGATCGGTATTAAGCGAATGATTGGTGGGGGCGACTCCGCTAATGAATGGAACCTCATCATGGCAACGGCCATCTTGGCCATGCTGCCTCCCGCACTTGTCGTGACCATCATGCAACGTTGGTTCGTCAAGGGCTTGGTTGATACAGAAAAGTAAGAGAAAAATTATGGCCGGTATTCAATTTAAAGATATCCGCAAGAGTTATGGTGACGTTGCTGTTGTCCATGGCATTACCCTCGACATTAAAGATGGCGAATTCATCGTGATCGTGGGGCCCTCGGGTTGTGGTAAATCCACGCTCTTGCGTATGGTGGCAGGTCTTGAACAGATCACCAGTGGTGAACTTGTGATCGGGGATCGCGTTGTCAATGAGCTTGAACCGAAGGATCGTGACTGCGCGATGGTGTTCCAGAACTATGCGCTTTATCCGCATATGACGGTTTACGACAACATGGCCTATGGCTTGAAGATTCGTGGTGTGCCCAAGGATGAAATCAAGCGCCGTGTGCAGGCTGCTGCCGACATGCTCGAATTGGGTCACTTGCTCGATCGCCGTCCTCGCCAGCTCTCTGGTGGTCAGCGTCAGCGTGTGGCTATGGGCCGTGCTATCGTGCGTGAAGCCGCTGTGTTCCTCTTTGACGAACCGCTCTCCAACTTGGACGCCAAGCTTCGCGTGCAGACGCGCTTGCAGATCCAGAAGTTGCATCGCCGCTTGAAGACCACGAGTCTTTATGTGACGCATGACCAGGTGGAAGCTATGACGCTTGCCCATCGCATGATTGTGATGAACGCAGGTCGCGCTGAACAGGTCGGTACGCCAAAAGAAGTCTACGAAGATCCGCAGACGATGTTCGTTGCGAACTTCATCGGCTCGCCTCCTATGAACTTACTCGAAGGCGTGCTCTCTGAGGATGGTCTTTCCTTGAAGGGCGAAAACGGTGAAACCGTGACGCTCCCCAAGAGCTTCAAGTCGCTCGCTGGTCGCCGTGTGGTGATGGGCTTGCGTCCTGAACACGTTACGCTCCAGCCTCAGGTCGGTCACGGCAAGGCGGCTGTGGAAAGTGTGGAAAGCTTGGGTGCAGACTGCTTGGTGCACGCCTCGATGTTGGGCCAGAATGCCGTCTTCCGCGTGGATAACCATGAATTCATTCCGGAAGTGGGCACGGAAACGGGTCTCACCTTTGAGGCTCAACACGTCTACTGGTTCGACCCAGAAACGACGAAGCGCATTCGTGTGACGGAATAATTTCTTCACACAATCGTGAGAACGCGATGAAAACCCCGTCTAGTGAGTGGTTCAATCTACTCAAGCTTGGCGGGGTTTCATTTTTTCCTCGATAAAAATTCTAAAGTCCGTTATGATGGGCGCTACACCTTTGCGTAAGAAGGCAATTGATTAAATGACCAACACTATTTTCCCCTTACTGCGAGAAGTCTATGGCAAGTGAGTGGCAACTCTTTTTGTCCTCTTTGCCGCTTGAAATTCTGCTCTTTGTGACGGCTTTCATCGCGGCAACACTCATTCCGACTGGCTCTGAGGTGCTTCTCGTCGCAAGCGTTCTGGCAACGCCAGATCCAATGCGTTGGGTAGCGCTTACTTTCGTGGCCTCGCTAGGGAACACGCTAGGGGCGATGACCAGTTGGCTCATTGGGCGCTACATTCCGCAGAAGGAATTTTCTGCGCGAGGGCTCGCCTGGATTGACCGCTATGGGTTACCTGTGTTGTTGCTCTTCTGGCTTCCTGTGGTGGGCGATGTGCTACCCCTCATTGCGGGCTGGCGGCGACTTGACTGGCGTTGGTCTTTTCTTTTTATTGCCATTGGCAAAACGGCGCGTTTTGTGGTTGTCGTTGTGCTTGCCTTGACTGCCAAAGGTATGCTCTAGGAGTTAGAGCTTTTCCCCCAATTTTTAACCATGCTACTCAAAAGGATTTTGCCGTGTTCAATCTCTCGGAAACGACCATCCTCGCGATTTTGGTTAGTGCTTACTTCCTATTTGTCCTCTGGTACGGATTGAGGGGCACTCACCAAACTCATGAAGGGAAAGACTTTTTAACTGCAAACCAGAATGTGGGTTGGCTTTTTTGCGCACTCTCGCTAGTGAGTACCATCATCGGGGGCTCTGCCACCCTTGGGATGGGAACGCTCGCACAGAAAACAGGTACGGCTGCCTTCTGGTGGTTAGGCGTGGGCGCAATTGGGCTCATCATTCACGGTTGGCTCATTGTGCCAAAGATTCGCCGCATGAAAGCAGTCACGCTCCCAGAGGTGCTTCTTGAAATCGCGGGTCCCTTGGCGGAGCGCTATTCCGCCATCATCATTGCTACCTCTTGGGTGGCGATTACCGCCGCGCAGTTTGTGGCACTCTACGCACTTCTTGTTTCGCTCGCGGGCGACGTCACTGGTCAGGTGCTCTACTGGATTACGGTCGCAGGGGTTTTACTTCATACGATTATCGGTGGTCAGCGCGGTGTGATTCGCACCGACGTGATTCAGGCGGTCATGCTTCTCGTGGGCTTTTCTGCTGCCGCCGTTTGGCTCTTTGTAGCACAACCCGAACGCGTTGCGGCGGTTGAGTGGCAATTCTTTACGGAGAAGTTTGGCTTCCTTGACTGGGCCTCATTGATGCTTCTCGTGGGGATCACTTATGTGATTGGGCCTGATATGTTTAGCCGCTCCTTTGCGGCAAAGGACGCGACTGCTGCGCGTAAAGCCGCTTGGGCAGCTGCGCCCGTGCTGGTGCTTTTTGCCTTTGTGATTACGCTTTTGGCGGTCACAAATTTGGGCGCAAAGCAACCCGTGGGTGACTGGCTGGGAACCGCTTCGCTTCTGCCTTTCGTGTTGAAAGCGATGCTCTCCTTGGGGCTCATTAGTGCGCTTTGCGGGTCGGCAGATACGGTGATGCTATCGGCTGCGGGGATTTTTGAGCGCGATATTTTAAAGAGCAACTCCGCTCGCAATATCCAAATTATGGTGGCGATCATTGGTATTGCCGCCTCCTTGATGGTCTACGTGCAAGGCAACATCATTAAGCTCCTCTTGACGGGCTACGCACTCTTTGTGCCTGGCGTGGCGATTCCGCTTTTGGTCTCGCTTCTTTTGTCCCGCCGTGCGCTCAACCATCAGCTTTGGGTGGGTGGCGCTGTGGTAGGCGGGATCTGTGGGGTTGCCGCAAATCTTACTGGCATGAATTGCCTCACCTATATGGGGATGGTTGCCTCAGCGACGATGGTTTTCCTTGCGTGGTGCTTTAGTGAAAACAAAACGTTTACTGAAGAAACGCCTTAATACCAAGTGAAAGAGGGGAGGGAGGAAATCTCTCCCCTTAAAATTTGTGAAAACGTCAATCTCTATTCTGGAGGGGTTGAATGAATCCGATTAGTTTGGTACAGTTTTCACACTTTCTATTTTTGCGTTGAATCAATTCAGCGCACCTCTAATCCTATTTGGTCAAGGTTGCTCGTAGAGTGAGCAATCTGAGGTGAATATTCCATGAAAATTTTGGTCGCAGTGAAGCGCGTAGTTGACGCCAAGATTAAGGTGCGTCCGCTGCCCGATGAATCCGGTGTCGATACCAAGCTCGCCAAGATGGCCATCAATCCGTTTGATGAAATTGCCGTTGAAGAAGCCGTTCAGTTGAAAGAAGCTGGCGTGGTAGATGAAGTCGTCGCGGTGACGGTTGGCGTCGAAAAGGCAGTGGATCAGTTGCGCGTGGCAATGGCGATTGGCGCAGACCGTGGTATCCATGTGACGAGCGCTGAAGAACTTGAACCTCTCGCTGTGGCGAAGGTTTTGCAAAAGATCGTTGAAAAAGAAACCCCCAATTTGATTCTCCTGGGTAAGCAAGCCATTGACGATGACTCGAATCAGGTGGGTCAGATGCTCTCCGCTCTGCTCAACCTCCCAGTGGCTCCTGCCGCTAACACGATCGTGCGTGAAGGAGATCGTTGGGTGGTGACGCGTGAAACGGAAGGCGGCACCCAAACCGTTTCGCTCTCTTCTCCCGCGGTGGCGACGGCTGACCTTCGTCTTGCCTCTCCCCGCTATGTGACGCTCCCCGCGATGGGTAAAGCGCGTAAGAAGCCCGTGGAAGTGATTGAACTTGCTTCCTTGGGTGTCAATACCGCTCCTCGCAATCGCGTTACCAAAGTGACGCTCCCGCCGCAGAAGAGCGCTGGGGTGATGGTCAATTCGGTGGACGAATTGATTGAAAAATTGAAGAACGTCGAGAACGTGCTCTAAGGGGGAGAAGAACATGACAGCGTTATTGATTGCTGACCACGACAATGTCTCTTTGAAGTTGTCGACGGCGCAGGCTGTGACGGCCGCCCTCAAGATGACCGATGTGGTTGATATTTTGGTGGCTGGGAATGGCTGCGAAGCGGTGGCGCATGAAGCCGCCAAACTTTCTGGTGTGCGCACGGTTTACTACGTGGACCATCCGCAGCTCGCTCATGAGTCGCCTGAAGTCTTGGCTGAACTCGTGCATAAAGAGTGCGAAGGCTACAGCCATGTGCTCTTCGTGGGTAACTTGGTGGGTAAGGCCGCTATGCCTCGTGTGGCAGCGCTCCTTGATGTCTCGCCAGTGTCCGAAATTCTTTCTGTCGAAGGTCCTAAGACCTTTGTGCGTGGGATCTACGCAGGTAGCCTTTTGGCCACGGTGGAAGTGGGTGAACCGATTGTGGTTGCCACGATCCGTACGACGGCCTTTGATGCCGTCACTTCCGAGGGCAAGGCGCAGGTTGAAGAGTTGATTGGACCCGCTGCTTACGATGGTTCTCGCTTTGTGAACTTCCAGGAAACGAAGAGTGATCGTCCAGATCTCGTCTCCGCTAAGCGCGTCGTTGCTGGTGGTGCTGGGCTCTTTGACGAAGAAGGCTTCAAGGTGCTCGAAGGCTTTGCTGATGCCATTGGTGCAGCCGTGGGTGCTACACGTACTGCGGTTGATATGGGTCTTTGCCCCAACGATTGGCAGATTGGTCAGACGGGTAAGATGATTGCCCCTGAGCTTTACTTTGCCTTTGGTATCTCGGGCGCCATTCAGCATACTGCCGGGATTAAAGACGCGAAGATTGTGGTCGCCATTAACAACGATCCAGAAGAACCGATCTTTCAGATCGCTGACTACGGTCTCGTGGCGGATGCCCTTCCCACGTTGAAAGCCTTGACGGAAAAACTCGGCAAGTAATTCGCCGTTTTTCGCAAAAGAGGGCGTCCGCTGTGACGCCCTTCGTGATTTTTGCAGGCTCATCACTTGCACATGCTCTTCAAGTTTTATACAATTGAAAGCTTTCTGGGATTCATCTCCTAGAGAAACAGAATTTCTTTCATATCACTCGTGATATGTTTTTTTAACTTCAACCTAACAGTTCTAGAGGTAGACTCATGGTTATCGTTCGTCTTTCCCGTGGCGGCTCCAAGAAGCGCCCGTTCTACAACATTCACGTGACCGATTCCCGCGCTCGTCGCGATGGCCGTTTCATTGAACGTATCGGTTACTACAACCCGATGGCTTCTGGTCAGGCTACCCGTTTGGTTCTCAATGCCGAACGTTTGGCTTACTGGCAGTCTCAGGGCGCTCAGCTCTCTGACACCGTTGCTCGCCTCGTGAAGAGCAACAAGGCTGCCTAATTTTAAGTGTAGCCTCGAGAGTGAGCCCTCAAGGGTAAACTCCTCCCAAGACAAAGCGCGTAGCTCTGGGAGACAAAAGAGCTAACGCCAAAACCCCGCTTTTGCTCAAGCGCGAACAATGCCATTACGGACGTGCCTCTCGTGTCCAGCACATCGGTTCCGTAATCGCTAGGAAGTTCGGTATCTACACTTGAGTTGCCAGAAGCGGGGTTATTTTTTGCCTAAAAAATCCCGCCAGATCAACTAAATTCCTCCTTTGAAGTGACTTTCAAAGTCTGTAGTCTTATAGCAGACTTGGGGTTGATTTCCTTACTTTTTTGGTTAAATTGAAAGTATCTTCTTTCAATTTCCATTAGGAGGACCCCGATCATGCAGTCACTTGAAAAATATATTCCCGAGATGCTTGAAACCCGCCGTGCGATTCACCAAAAGCCTGAAGAAGGTTGGACGGAATTTGAAACGACGGCACTCGTTGTTGAACGCCTTGAAAAGCTGGGCTACAAAGTCCAAATGGGCTTAGAAGTCATCAATCCAGAAGCCGTCATGGGACGCAACCCTGCGCTCGTTGAAAAAGCAATCGCAAGAGCGTGCGCGAATGGTGTGAGTGAAGAACTCCTTCACCGCATGGGTGGCTACACTGGCGCAGTGGCGGTACTCGATACTGGGCGTCCTGGTCCTACGACCGCGTTCCGCTTTGATATGGACTGCGTGCTTGTAGAAGAAAGCACCGAAGCTTCTCACGTTCCAACCGCTGAAGGCTTTTGCTCAACGCGCCCCGGCCTCATGCATGCTTGTGGGCACGATGCGCACACCGCAACAGGCCTCACGCTTGCACACTGGTTAGTGGACCACAAGGATGAACTCGTCGGTCGCGTGAAACTCATTTTCCAACCTGCTGAAGAAGGCACGCGTGGTGCAGCCGCGATGGCTGCCGCTGGTGTGGTGGATGATGTGGATTGGTTCTTTGGCGCGCATGTGGGTGCGGGTTGCACACTGGGCGAAGTAGGGATCATCTACGAAGGCTTCTTGGCAACGACCAAGATCGATATTTTCTTTAAAGGCACACCCTCCCATACGGGTGCAGAACCAGAAAAGGGCCATAGTGCTCTGATGGCAGCAGCCACTTGTGCGCTTTCTATTCAAGCGATTCCGCGCCACGGTCAGGGCGCAACGCGTGTTGCCGTTGGCACTTTGCAGGCTGGTGAAGGACGTAACGTCACGCCAGTGCATGCCAAGATGCAAGTCGAAGTGCGTGGTGAAACAAGCGAAATCAACGCCTACATGGTCGACAAGGTGGCTCATGCAGTTGAAGGCGCTGCCATCATTCAAGAAGTCGAAGGCTGGTGGGAAAAGGCTGGCGAAGCGACAAACTTGGTTTCCTCTCCTGAGGCCTGTGAAGTGCTTGAAAAAGTGACCGAAGAAATGCCTGACGTGAAGGTGGTGCGTTTCCACAAAGTAGCTGGCTCTGAAGACTGCTGCACCTTGGTGCGTCGCGCTCAGGCGCATGGTGCCAAGGGGGCGTTCTTCCTTTACGGGTGCAATCAGAACGGTCACCACCGCGCAGACTTTGAAATTCAGGATACAGTCTCGCTTCCGATTGCGCTGCGTGTGTTAGTCGGTACCGTCAGCAAACTCAACAAAGCCTAATCCACAGAGATCAGACCTTGTAGACCCGATCAAAAATTAAGGAGAAAACCATGGAAAACTGGCTTCTGTGGATGGAGATCGCTGTCACGATCGCAACGGTTTGGGCACTCATTAAACGCTATGAAACGCGTTTAGTCCTGCTGACTTCAGGTTTGGTCATGGCGCTCATTTCGATGAAGCCCATGATCGCCTTCCAGCAGTTTGATAAGTCGATGACGAATCCTGCGCTCATCATTGCCATTTGTTCGGCAATGGGCTTTGCGGCAGTGATTTCGTACACCAAGTGTGATGTGCACTTAGTAGCTCTGCTTATTAAACCGCTCAAAAAGATGGGAATTTTCCTGCTCCCGGCTTGTGCTGTGGTGACAGGTATCGTCTCAATCGCCATTCCTTCAACGGCAGGTTGTGCCGCCGCGGTGGCACCAACGCTGATTCCACTCATGGTTCGCTCTGGAATTCATCCAGCAGCCGCCGCTGCAGCGATTGTGAGTTCGATCACGCCTGCCTTCTTGAATCCAGGCGTTTCGCATAACGTCTTTATCGCGAAGTTGGCGGATATTCCTGTGATGGGCTTTATTCGCCAGAATGCCTCAATGACGGTTGGCATGAGCATTCTCTCAGCAGTGCTCTTGACGCTAATCTGCGTGCTCTATCGCGACTACAACAAAGCCAACGCTCTCGTGGCAACTAGCAGCGAGGAAGGTTCTCAAGACAGTGCTTTGCCAAAGAATCCTAACTTCTTCTACGCAATTGCTTCCTTGGTGCCTGTGGTGATTTTGCTTTGCGCCTCGCTCTTCGCTCCAGAAATGAAGATGAGTGTGGCAACCGCTATGTTGATTGGGATGGTCTATGCCATCGCCGTGACGCGCACGCGCCCTGATGAAGTCATCAAGCAGTTCTTTAACGGCATGGGAAAAGGCTACGCAAACATCTTAGGCATCATCATTGCGGCAGGGGTGTTCGCCGCTGGTCTTCGCGCCGCGGGTGTGATTGATGTTTCCATTCACTATCTCACGAGCGCACAAGAAGTTGCGAAACTGGGTGGCGCTTTAGGCCCATACTTGATGGGTGTCCTGACGGGCTCTGGTGACGCTGCTGCCTTTGCCTTTAACGAAGCGGTAACGCCTCATGCTGGCGAGTTTGGTCTTTCCATTGAAAGCTTGGGTTACCTCGCTGCGATGGGTGGCAGCTTCGGTCGTATGTCTTCGCCTTTGGCGGGTGGCATGATTTTGGTGGCAGGTGTCGCTGGGGTGAATCCTATGGAAATTGTGAAGCGTAGCGCACCAGCGGTCTTTACTTGCTTGGTGGTGCTCTACTTCATTGCTTAAGCCTGACATAGCACTTTTCATTCGCCTTGATGTTTAAGCGTTGAGGCGAATTTTTTTGCCTCAAATAAGCCGAAAAGAAAGCGCTTTCCGCTATAGTACTGACACTTGATTAAGTGGAAGAAAACGTCGTTAATTGAAAAGGGTTGATTGATGGACGATTACGTTGAATTAGGTCGTGCAACGGGTGCTTATGGTTTCCGTGGCTGGGTGCGTGTGCAGCCCTTAGCCTCTGGTGAAGTACTCCGCAAAGTAAAGCACTGGCGTTTGAAGCCGATGGTCGGGAACCCGATGGACCTCACGATTGATGCCGTGCGTGAACACGGTGGCGGTCTTATTGCCAAGTGGGTAGGGTGCGACAGTAAAGAGTCTGCTGACCAGTTAAAAGGCACGATTTATGTTGCGCGTGCGGACTTCCCTGAAGCCGCGGAAGACGAAGTGTGGGCTGTCGACTTGATTGGTTGCAAAGTGGTGAATCAGGCTGGTGAAGAGTTGGGCGTCGTTTCGCGTATTGGCTCCAACGGTGCACAGGATTTGTTGGAAGTTGAGTACGAGGCCAGTGGCAAAAAGCAGGCCTTTATGGTCCCCTTGGTGAAAGACGTCTATTTGCTCAAGATCGACACGGATGCTCGCGAAATCACGGTCGACTGGCAGCTCGATTGGCGTTAAGAGGCAGACGAGATGCGCTTTGACGTTATTACGCTTTTCCCTGAAATTCTGAGCTCTGTAACGGAGTGCGGGATTACCTCTCGCGCAATGAAGCGTGGGCTCTGGTCTTGTGAGACGTGGAATCCTCGTACCTTCACCGAAGACCTGCACCGCACGGTGGACGATCGTCCCTTTGGCGGTGGTCCTGGTATGGTGATGATGGCAGAGCCTCTTGCCAAAACAGTTGAAGCGATCCGCGCTGCAGGCAACCACGGGAAAGTGATCAGCTTTGCGCCAAACGGCAAACGCTTGACCGACAAACGGGTGCGTGAGTTCGTCGCTGAAGAAAAAGAGCTCGTCCTGCTTTGTGGTCGCTACGAAGGGATTGATGAGCGCTTTTTGCGCACGGAGGTCGATGAGGTGATTAGCCTTGGCGACTTTGTGCTCTCTGGGGGCGAGTTGCCCGCTTGCGCGTTGATTGATGCGATTGTGCGTCAGCTCCCTGGCGCCATTAAGGCAATGTCGACAGAGGATGAAAGCTTCGCTACGGGGCTTCTCGACGCTCCTCACTACACGCGCCCAGAGGTCTGGCGTGGGATGCCAGTTCCCGAAGTGCTTCTTTCTGGGCATCATGCGAATATTGCGAAGTGGACGCGCGAGGAAAGTTTGTGTTTTACCTTGCAACATCGCCCAGATTTGATTAAAATTGCAGATTCTTCTGGTCTACTGACGCCTGCGGATTACCGTTGGTTAGCGGCAGCTGGTTGGAAGAAACAATAATTCTTACAGACATTTCCCATCCTCTCGGTGGCGGGCGCATTTGCTCTCAAATTTGGCCACATGATGATGGTTCGGAGTATACAAAAATGGATCTTATCAAGGTTCTCGAACAGGAAGAAATGGCTCGCCTCACCGAAGGCAAGACCATCCCCGATTTCCGTGCTGGTGATACGGTTGTTGTGAACGTCAACGTGGTTGAAGGTTCCCGAAAGCGTGCTCAGGCCTACGAAGGTGTGGTTATCGCTCGCCGTAATCGTGGTCTCAACTCCTCGTTCATCGTTCGCAAGATCTCTAGCGGCGAAGGCGTGGAACGTACGTTCCAGCTCTATTCCCCGACGATCGCTTCCATCGAAGTGAAGCGTCACGGTGATGTAGCTCGTGCCAAGCTCTACTACTTGCGTGACCGTTCTGGTAAGGCTGCCCGTATTAAGGAACGCCTCGTTCGCAAGAACTAATATCCAGACCGTTAGGACTCGGATTATTGAAGCCGTTGCTCTTTAAGCTAAGAGCAACGGCTTTTTCACATCTGGTGTCTGCGTTTTTTATTCGGTAAAGACAATTCTCACATCATTCGCCTATACATACTCTCGGCGATATTCCACAATCTTGTTCCCAAAGGTGCTTGCTTTTCTCACAATCGTGACCATGGAGGAGCCCGCCTTGATGCCCCAACGCTTTTCATCTTCTTTACTTGAGACGCTGGCTAAGAGGTAGTCGCGAGCACTCAAAATAATCGTGCCTGTAGCTTTTTCATAGAGTTCATAAAGACTCATATTCGCATAGGTTTTGTAGCTCTCGGGCGTCAATTTTTTGAAGTATTCAGGATGCAGAAACGACTCATCAATCCCAGTGCAGGTGACGTCAGGATTGCGCTTGGGATTTGCGGTCATTTTGCGCTGCACATGAATGATTTCATCTCCTTCAGTGAGCCCCAGTGCATCAGCCACTTCCTTGGTGGCAGGAATGCGTTCCAGAAGAAGCAACTCCCCATCCCATTGAATAAGGCGTCCATCGCGCGTCATAAAGCGTTGATAGCGGTTCCAATACGTTCCATCGCTGTAGCGCTTCACATAAGTGCCACTTCCTTGGTGTGCGACGAGAAGCCCATGGTCAACGAGCTCGGTAATCGCACGGCGCACGGTTCCGACGCTCACACCAAATTCCTCGGCAAGCTCTATTTCACTAGGAATTGCTTCGTCGAGCTTCCATTCACCTGCGGCAATGGCGTTTTCAATCGCGCGGGCAACCTGCTGGTAGAGGGGTTGGCGAACAATAGGGTTGGTCTTTTTCATGGTGTTTTGTCGCAAAAAAAGAAAGTGTTCTTTTATCTTAGCTGACTTTCGCACTCGCTTTCGCATCGATCATCCAGACGAGCACGGTAAGCGCTAGGACGGCGGTACCAATGATGGCCAGTCAACTCCAGCCCTTCCACTCCCAGAAAAGCCCAGCGGCGCCAGAGCCAAGCGCACCCGCAATGAAGTTTCCCACGACAAAGATGGTATTGAGGCGACTTCTGGCAATGGGGTTGAGTGAGAGAAGGCTCGTTTGCACTAGAACGAGCGCAATCTGAATACCTACAGAAAAGACAATAATGACGAGCCCAATCGCCCAAATCGAGCCGTGCCAAAGACCAGAGGCGGCAACAGCGCCTAAGGTCATGAGCAGACCAACGAGAATCGCTGGGCGCGCAAGCCCACGGTCGTAGAGCTGTCCAATTACCAAAGAAATGAGCACGCCAGTCACAGAGAGAAGCCCCATGAGACCAATTTGCCCAGCGCTATAAGAAAACGGTGGCGCCGAGAGCAAATAAATGAGCCCCGTCCAAAAAAGCATAAAAACGCCCATTGGTAAAGCGCCCATCAACATGCAACGAGGAATACGTGCGTCCGTCGTGGGAAGAAGTATCACAGAGCGCAATAGAGCGCCGTAGGAGAGCTTTTCTTTGGGTGGTAAGGATGGTAGTGCTCGAGAGTGTAAGAGCGCGAGGATAAGCATTAGCGCGGCGCCGACAAAGAAGACCGAACGCCACCCTAAGAAGTCGGCGATGATGCCACTCAGGGCTCGAGCGATCAAAATTCCCAACACAAGCCCAGAGATCACGAGACCTAAAACTTTCCCTCGCTGATGGTCCGCCGCCATGTCGCCCGCGAGTGGCGTAATGATCTGCCCGCCGATGGTGCTCAGACCCACTAGAAGGCTCATCGTGAGAAGCATCCAAAAAGAGGGCGCTACCGCGCACCCAATGAGCGCCAACGAGGCAGAGGCCATCTCAATCGGGACCAAGCGCTGACGGTTAAGCACGTTACCCAAAGGCACAATTAGGAAGACGCCTAGCGCATAGCCCACCTGCGTGAGCGTAACAACGAGTCCCGCTTCGTGCGTAGGCATTCCAAAACTTTCGGCAATCAACGCTAAGAGGGGTTGCGCCCAGTAGAGGTTCCCCACCGAAGCACCCGCGGTGACGGAAAAAAGCAAAATCAATCGGGAACTTAATCCTGGGGTCGGGGACGTGGCCATAACTGCCTCAAGCGTTGGGGAAAGGAAGAAATCTCTTTCATAGTACAACGATTTTTCTTCTAGCTCAAAGAAGAAAAAACCTAGTGCATTGTGCGAGAAAGCGTTACGCAAAAAAATGAGCCTGAAGACAAAAATCCTCAGGCCCATCCATTAAAAGGTTTCGCGTACCTTATTCGCTTGCTTCTGTTTTCGGATGACGACGGTTACTGCCCGCCACCATATCAAAGCGGAAGAAGCGGCACTCGAGCGCCCCGTTAAAGAGCACCGTCTTGCGAGACTCTTTAAGACGCATCTGTTGTGGGAGCTGACGGTCAGAAGTGAGCATCCAAGCGGTCCACCCAGCAAAATGCGCTTTGAGGTTGTCGGCCACATCCTTCATCATGGAACGAATAGAGGCGCTCTTGGGGTTGGACTGTTCCCCATACGGAGGATTCGCAATCAAAATCCCGCCTTCGGTACCTTCTGGCGGCAAGACTTCACGGGCATCGTGTTGCGTGAAGCGGAGGCGGCCATCAGCGAGAAGCGCCTTGAGTCCAGCGCGTTCTGCGTTTTCCACGGCCTTTTCAACGACGAGCGAAGAAATATCGCTTGCTTGAATCAAGACGGGGGCGTGTACGTTCACTGCCGCGCGAGCGTCTTCAATCATTTCCGCAAACGCATCCATATCAAAGCCCTTCAAGGACTCAAAGGCGAAGTGGCGCTCAAGACCGGGTGCCAAATTAATCGCCTTCTGAGCGGCTTCAATTGCAATCGTGCCAGACCCACAGAAGGGATCAACGAGCGGCGTCTTCGCATCCCACTGCGAAAGAACCAAAAGCCCCGCGGCCAAGTTTTCTTTGAGTGGGGCTTCGCCGTGCGTTAAACGCCAACCACGCTTAAAGAGAGATTCCCCAGCGAGGTCTAAGTAGAGCGTGCACATGTCGTAGGTGAGAAACGCGGCAATGCGCACATCCGGGTGATAGCGATCCACATCAGGACGGCGGCCTGCTAACTCACGGAAGCGGTCGCAAATAGCGTCCTTAATGCGAAGCACTGCAAAGTCAATTGACTCCAAGGGGCAACGCTGACCGGTGGCAGAGACTTTGATCGACTGATCGGATTCAAACCACTTTTCCCAAGGGGTGTTGGTTGCGATTTCATAAATATCGCGCGTATCCCAGTACTTGGCTTCTGCCACCTTCATGAGCACACGGCTTGCTAAGCGAGAGTGTAGGCAAAGCGCCATGGCCACTTCAGTGCTACCACGGAACGCGACACCGCCGCGCTGAGGACGAGGGGATTCCCCACCAACAGAGCGAATTTCATCACTAAGCGATTCTTCGAGCCCAAAGGGGCACAAAGCATAAAAAGAAAGCGAAGCCATAACCAAAGTTTCTCTAAAGTATTTTTGAAGAAAACCGACAGGATATCACTGACGGAGTTCTCCGTGTCCTAAAACGATGTATTTGAGACTGGTAAGTCCTTCTAAACCGACTGGACCACGAGCGTGGAGTTTGTCGGTAGAGATCCCAATTTCAGCGCCTAAGCCATATTCAAACCCGTCGGCAAAGCGGGTCGAGGTGTTAACCATCACCGAGGCAGAATCGACTTCACGCAAGAAGCGCTGAGCGTGCGTCCACTTTTCCGTAATGATCGCATCGGTGTGGTGCGAAGAGTGCGTATTGATAAAGGAGACCGCCTCGTCAAAGGAGCTCACCACCTTAATCGCAATAATTGGGGCGTTATATTCTGTATCCCAATCTTCTGGCGTAGCGTCAATCGCGCTATAGCCCGCTTGCTCCACAATACGGCGAGAGACTTCGTCGCAGCGCATTTCCACGTCTTTATCGTGGAAGATACGGGAAATATCGGGCAAGAAGTCAAAGGCAACAGCCCTATGCACAAGAAGCGTTTCCGTGGCGTTGCAAGGTGCAAAGCGTTGCGTCTTAGCGTTGTCCGTCACTGAGAGCGCAAGCTCTAAATTCGCAAACTGGTCCACATAGGTGTGGCAAATCCCATCCAAGTGCTTAATCATCGGGACCGTGGCTTCTGCCATCAAGCGGGCAATCAAGCTCTTGCCACCACGAGGAATCAACACATCCACCCACTCTTTAGCTTGAATGAGCGCGCCCACCATGGCGCGATCGGCAGTGGTGATCAACTGCACGGCCTTTGTGGGGAGTTTCACTGCTTCAAGCGCTTTTTGCACCAATTCCCAAAGAAGGATATTGGTTTGTAGCGACTCGGAGCCCCCACGCAAAATCACCGCATTTCCAGACTTCACAGCCAGCGCGGCAGCATCAATGGTGACGTTGGGGCGTGCTTCGTAAATCATCGCGATGACGCCAAGCGGTACACGCATACGACCCACCTGGATGCCAGAAGGTTGTGGGCGTACATCAGAAATTTCACCAATCGGATCAGGGAGCATGGCGATATCGCGGCAACCAGCGATCATCGCATCGATACGCTTTTCGTTTAAGGCCAAACGATCAAGGAAGGCTTCATCGCGCCCCGCTTTGCGAGCTTCTTCCATGTCGCGAGCGTTCGCTTCCATAATGGCTGGGCGTTCTGCGTTAATGAGCTCACCGAGCTTGGCTAAGAAAGCATTTTTCGTTCCAGAGACGGCACGCGCCATCTCGCGAGAAGCTTGACGGGCAGCACGACCAATGTGCTCAATTTCGTCTTGAGGTTGAATGGAAATTTCGGCCATGGAAAACTCTCCCTAAAAGTCGTCTGGCAGGTAAAAGGCAGCACAAACGACGCGCCTCTATGCGAGGCAGAATATCTTTTCATTCTAGCAAAAAGCGTTTCTCTCACTACAGCGAAATCGCGGTTTTTGCGTAGCAAAACGCAATTGATTTGTGGGGAGTAGACAAAGAAAAAGTTGCCCGAAATTTGGCCAACTTTTCAGCTTTTATGAGAAGGCATTAGCGCGCTAAAAAGAGCGCAATACTCTTTAATTCCATCCACGGATCGTCATCGCGGTCTGACACGGGAAGGCCCTTCACTTGCTTATCAAGGTCTGCGCAAACAAGAAGCGCGTTCTTGAGTTTAGTAGCTGACAAGCGGCGTGCCGCCTGACGCTTCCCAGGCGTGGCAAAGACGCCCTTCACAAAGGATTGCCCTTTGGCTGAGGCGGACTGGAGCTTAATGAGGTCGCGAATTTCGCGAGTCAAAAGCGAGAGTAAAAGAACGAGTGGCGCTTCCTGAGCTTCGAGCCCTTCGATGATTTTAAGGACTCGTTCGGGCTGCGCTTGTTCAATCCCTTCAATCAGCGCATCGATTTCGTAGTGCGAGCTATCGGTCACGGTCTTTGCAATCTCTTCGAGCGTTAATTCGCGGGGCTCAAAAAGGAGCGCTAACTTTTGAATTTCTTGGTTAGCGGCAAAGAGGTTGCCTTCGACTTGATCGGCTAAGTACTCAAGCGCTTCAGGGCTTGCACTTTGCCCTTGACGTTGAAGTCGCTCAGCGAGCCAACGCCCAAGCGCTTGGCGCGGTGGTGTGTTGCAGGTGATGACTTCAGTGCTTTTTTGCAGATTCTGCCACCAAGCGGCTTTCGCCGTTGCCCAATCGGGTGTGGGGACAGTAAAGAGCACGCAGACACCATCGTAGGGCTGAGAAAGTAATTTCTGCAGGCCGTCAGGTCCCTTGCGACCAATCTTTCCGCCTGGAATACGTACGTCAACGACTTTTTGGTCCGCAAACATCCCAACGTCTGCTGCCGACATCGTGACTTGAGACCAATCGGAATTCCCATTCATCTCAAAGACTTCACGATCTAAGTAGCCCAAATCACGCGCGCATTGGCGGATCTCGTCAGAGGCTTCAATCATCAAGAAGTCATCATTGCCAGTCACCAACACAAAGGCTGGCAGGGCGCCAGACTTTTTGCATTGTTCGCAAAAGCGACGTGGATCGGTGGTGGCCATAAGCGTTCCTTGAATGGGAGAAAGAGGATAAAGCCGGAGAAACTCGGGCTAAGCGAAAAATTATTTGTTGGCGTCAGCCGTAGGCGCTGCAGGGCGCGGCTTCACCGTTTCGAGTACACGGATCAACTGATTGCAAAGGTCCGTCTGCATGTCGCGGTAGAGCATATTGGCTTCATCGCTAAAGGACAAGAACTGCGAGTCCGTGTAGGCCAAACTGCGGTTTTCCGAGAAGTACGTGGGCTTCATATAGGTGTAGCCGTCGGGTGCGATCATACGGAAACCTACGGTACGCGTGAGCGTATATTCACGCACCTGACCGCGGTCATTCAAGGCCAAGATGTCTTGGTTACGCGTATCGCTTAAGAGCTCTAAAATCGCATCCGCTTCGCTCGGATTCTGCACGATGGTGAGGTTCGAGCCCGCTTCAAGCATGTGGCGCAAACGCACGATCAGCGGATTATTGAATCCCCCCTGAATGTAGAGTTTTTCAAACGGTGCGGTAAAGGAACCACGCAAGTGAAAGCCACAACCAGTCAAAAGGAGTGAACCTAAAAGAGCACTAGCACCGAGTAACTGTCGACGAGTGAGCACAGCTGAAAATCCTAAAGAAAAGATGATTGTCAGAGGAGAGGCTCTTCCTTCAAAGAGAAGAGCACGATAATTTAACGATTATAAAGGAGTGCGCTCCTTTGTGAGTGAGTTTTCACGAAGGCGAAGCCAAAAAAAGACAGGGTCTCAAAGAGAAATTCTCCTTGAGACCCTTGGTGCTAGAGAAGGTGATTACTTCGCAACGACGTTCACCAACTTATTGGGAACGATGATGATCTTGCGAACCGTTGCGTCACCCACGAAGCGCTGAACGTCTTCGTTGGCAAGCGCGGCGGCTTCAATCACTTCTTTGCTGGCATCGGCAGCAACATGGATTTCGCCACGAAGTTTGCCGTTGACCTGCACCACGAGCTTGACGGTATCCACCTTCAAAGCGTCTTCGTGCACGGTCGGCCATTCGGCATCAATCAAGTCACCGAATTCGCGAATGTAGCCCAACTCTTCCCAAAGCTGCGTCGTAATATGCGGCGCGATCGGGTAGAGGGTGCGCAAGAGAATCGAGACGGAGTCACGCACAGCGGCTTCATCAGCAGCGTGCGCAGGCTTAAAGCCTTCGATCGTGTTGAACATCTTCATACAGGCAGAGACAACGGTGTTGTACTGCATGCGAGCGAAGTCAAAGTCAGCCTGCTGAAGTGCCATATGGATGTTGCGACGCAATTCCTTGGCTTCTTCAGAGAGGCCCGTGAAGTCGGAACCCGCCTTCTGAACCAATTCCTGGTTGTTGTATGCCCAGGTCCAAATACGACGCAAGAAGCGGAACGTCCCTTCAGCGCCAGAATTCGACCAAGCAGCGGACTGATCTGGAGGACCCGCGAACATCACAAAGGAGCGAGCCGTATCGGCGCCGTACTTGGCGATAATTTCGCGCGGTTCAACGACGTTATTCTTCGACTTGGACATCTTTTCAACGCCACCCAAGACAACGGGCTTACCGTCAGCCTTGCAGGTTGCGCCCACAGGACGACCCTTGTCGTCGTACTGCACTTCGACTTCGTCTGGGTAGAACCACGTCTTGTGACCGTCTTCTTCCAAGCGGTAGAAGCATTCGGCCATCAACATTCCTTGCGTGAAGAGGTTCTTAAAGGGTTCGTCGAACTTCACCAAGCCCATATCGCGCATCACCTTCGTCCAGAAGCGTGCGTAGAGCAAGTGAAGCACTGCGTGTTCAATCCCACCGATGTACTGATCCATCGGCATCCAGTAGTCGTTACGTTCGTCGACCATTGCGGTGTCGCAGTTGGGCGAGCAGTAGCGCTGGAAGTACCAGGAGCTGTCGACAAAGGTGTCCATCGTGTCGGTTTCGCGTTGCGCGTCAGCGCCGCAAGCGGGGCACTTCACGTTCAAGAAACTCACACACTTGTTGAGCGGATTGCCAGAGCCATCTGGAATCAAATCTTCAGGCAGAACGACCGGCAAATCTTTTTCAGGCACAGGCACTGCGCCGCAGTGCGGGCAGTTGATGATTGGGATTGGCGTACCCCAATAGCGCTGGCGGGAAATACCCCAGTCACGCAGACGGAACTGCACCTGCTTTTCACCCAAGCCTTTGGCGTTGAGCGCAGCGGCAATCGCATTAAAGCCGTCTTTAATCGAGAGACCGTCGTATTCGTCAGAATTCACGAGGTGAGCAGACGGAATCGTCTTGTCACCGTACCATTCCTGCCAATTCTTGTCGTCATAAGTTTCGCCATCAACAGCGATCACTTGCTGAATTGGGAGACCAAACTTGTTGGCAAACGCGAAGTCACGTTCGTCGTGAGCCGGCACGCCCATCACAGCGCCTTCACCGTAGCTCATCAAAACGTAGTTACCGATCCAGACTGGAACTTCGGCGCCCGTGAGCGGATGACGAACAGAGAAGCCCGTGGGCACACCCTTCTTTTCCATGGTGGCTATATCGGCTTCACTCACGCTACCCTTGGCGCATTCTTCAATGAAGGCCTTCAATTCAGGTTTGCCTTCGGAGAGGCGCGTGGCAAGCGGGTGTTCGGCGGCAATCGCAACGAAGGTCACACCGAGCAACGTATCAGGACGTGTGGTGTAAACGCTCAAAAGCTTTTCTTCCCCGTCGAGCGTATAGGGGAAGGAGAGCGTCACGCCTTCAGAGCGACCAATCCAGTGTTCTTGCATGCGGCGAACCTGTTCGGGCCAGCCGTCAAGCTTCTTAATATCGTCGAGCAACTCTTGTGCGTAAGCGGTGATGCGCAAGTAGTAGCCAGGGATTTCGCGCTTTTCAACGATAGCGCCAGAGCGCCAACCGCGACCATCGATCACCTGTTCGTTAGCGAGCACAGTCTTATCGACCGGGTCCCAGTTCACGATCTGGGTCTTGCGGTAGGCGATGCCTTTTTCGAGCATCTTTAAGAAGAGCCACTGGTTCCAGCGGTAGTATTCGGGCTTGCAGGTAGCGAGTTCACGAGACCAGTCAAAAGCGAGACCCAACGGTTTCATCTGCGCCTTCATGTCGGCGATGTTGCTGTAGGTCCAAGCGGCAGGCGCTACTTTCTTGGCAATAGCAGCGTTTTCCGCTGGCAAACCGAAAGCGTCCCAGCCCATCGGCGTCATGACGTTGTAGCCCTTCATACGATAGTAGCGGTACATCACGTCATTGAGCGTGTAGTTACGGACGTGGCCCATGTGCAATTTGCCACTGGGGTAGGGCAACATGGAACAAACGTAGAATTTCGGCTTTGCTTTGCCGTGGCGATCAACCGCATTTTCAACGGCTCGATAGACGTCCTTGGCTCGCCATTGAGCCTGGACTTCTGATTCCACTGCTTGAGCAGAGTAAGTCTCGCGCATATTGGTTTCCAGAAAAGGGTTACAGGGAAAAGGAAATTTGTATAAAGCGTAAGTATAGCGCGAGAGAAAGAAAAACCGTGAAAAATGCCCGCTAAGACTGTGCGCTAACTCTTGTTAACTAAGAGAATGTGCTCAATTTGGAGAAAAAAGTAGCCTCGTTTTTGGTGGTGAAGATGTTGGGCGAGGTGGCTCAAATTGTGCTACTGTTACGGTTTCCCGCAGTTTCCGTGAAGAGGGGGAGAAGCGAATTTTCCTTTCCTCATAAGAGACGTGGAGAAATATAAGTGTTTGATTTATAAAGAAAATTTTGTTGTTGCCATGCCAGTAAAGAATTTGCTTGAAACTCTTAATCCCAAACAATACGAAGCGGTAACCGCTCCAGCGCAAAGCGTGCTTATTCTCGCTGGTGCAGGGTCTGGAAAAACGCGAGTGCTGACAACGCGTATTGCTTGGTTACTGGAACAAAACATGGCACGCCCCGCGAATATCTTGGCAGTGACCTTTACCAATAAGGCCGCCAAAGAAATGATGACGCGCTTAGAGAGCATGATTCCTTACGATCTCTCGCACATGTGGGTAGGGACCTTCCACGGTCTTTGCAACCGCATTTTGCGCCGTCACGCTGAAGAAGCGGGTCTTCCAAAATCCTTCCAAATTCTTGACTCTTCGGACCAGCTCTCCATGGTGAAGCGCATCATGAAGCAGGCCAATGTCGACCCTGAGCAGCTGGAGCCCAAGAAAGTTCAAAACTTCATCAACTGGAATAAAGAAAACGGTATTCGCGCAAACCGCGCATCAACAGGCAGCGTCAACGACCAAGGAGTAGAGCTCTATCGTCTTTATGAAGAAACCTGCCAGAAAGAAGGCGCAGTGGACTTTGCAGAGTTGCTTCTTCGTTGCTTTGAGTTGCTCGATCGCAATGAAGTGATCCGCGCTCACTATCAGGACCGATTCCGGCATATTTTGGTGGACGAATTTCAGGATACGAACGTCTTACAGTACCACTGGTTAAAGCTCCTTGCAGGCGCAAGCCGCAATGGGCCTGGTCCCTCTAAAAATGCGGTTTTTGCCGTAGGGGACGACGACCAGTCGATTTACGCTTTCCGTGGTGCCAACGTGGGCAATATGTCGGACTTCTTGACGGACTTCCTTGTGAAGGAACCCATCCGCTTGGAAGAAAACTATCGCTCGACGGGGGCCATTTTGGAAGCGGCGAACGTCGTGATTAGCCACAACGCCTCTCGCTTAGGAAAAAACCTTTGGACCTCGGGCGCTAAGGGCGACAATATTGCCGTGGTGAAGCATGATACGGATAACGAAGAAGCGGAGTGGGTCGCAGACGAAATCCGCGCTGATGTGCGCCGTGGAAACGCTTACCGTGACCACGCGATTCTCTACCGCATGAATGCCCAGTCTCGCGCCATTGAAAGCGCGTTTACCGCGCGCGGGATTCCTTACCGCATCTATGGTGGGTTGCGATTCTTCGAGCGCCAAGAAGTTAAGCACGTTCTCGCTTACTTGCGCCTTTTGGGCGGTGCTGGGGACGATACGAGCTTTTTGCGCGTGGTGAATATGCCAACGCGTGGGATTGGTGCAAAAACCATTGAAAAGTTGGTCGACGATGCCTCGCACACTGGCATGAGCTTGTGGGCGACGTTGACGCATCCGAGCTATACCCCAGCGCCTAAGCTCGCGGCTTTCCGTGACTTGATCTACAAAATTCGCACGGAAGCGGAAGTGAAGAACTACAACCTGAGCGATACGATTTCTCTTGTGATACAGCGCTCAGGGCTAGAAGACTTCTACAGCAATGAAAAGGATGGGGAAGAGCGCCTCGCTAATATGACGGAAATGGTCCCTGCTGCCCTTGGCTACCTTAAAAACGAAGGAATTCCCCCTGATACGCAAGCCTTTGAGATAACGGAGCAAACCGATCAGACGCCCTTGCAGGGCTTTTTGACGCAGGCTACGCTCGAAGCCGGAGAGCGTAACGAAGGGGACGATCAGGATAGCGTTCAGGTGATGACCGTTCACGCTGCGAAAGGTTTGGAATTTAAACACGTCTACATTATTGGCGCAGAAGAAGGTATCTTCCCGCACTTCTCTTCCTTTAACGAAACAGAGAAGGGGGGCGTGGATGAAGAACGCCGCTTGATGTATGTGGCGATTACTCGCGCGCAGAAAACGCTCGCGATTTCGCACTGCAACACGCGCTTTATTCACGGGGAAGAAAAATATAACCCGCCCTCTTCCTTCTTGGACGAAATCCCCGAGGCGCTGATTCGCCGCATTGATCATTCCTCGAAGCGCTCTTCTTCGGGTGGCTACTCTTCTGGCGGGTACGATCGTGAATACGGTTGGGAGCGCCCTTCGATGAATGGCAGTCGCTCTTCGGGCCGTTCTTCGGGAGGCTACGGTGGTTACAGTGGCTACAACAACGGCTCTCGCTACGGACGTGGAGAAGGCTCTAGAGGGGATAAAGACGATTGGCGTCGTGGATTGAGTTCTTCTGGTCAGACTTACCGTCCCTCGGAAGACCCAGTGGTGGCACGCGCTCATGCGAAAAAAGCGAACGACACCTATGGCTACCAAGTCGGGGGCACCATCACACATGCGAAGTTTGGTTCAGGCGTGGTGAAAAAGCTCTCTGGGACTGGGGACGACGCACGTATCGTAGTGGACTTTAAGACGGCAGGCACCAAAGAATTGCTCTTAAAGCTCGCGGCGAAGAATCTCTCCAAAGGCTAAAGTGAGAGAAGAGCAAGGAGAGCGGGCTTAAAGCGTGGACAGAACCGCGCTTTCTCGCTAAACTTGAGCCACTTCGATTATTAGGTCATTGCGCGGCCGTAGTTTAACAGGATAAAACTGTCCCCTCCTAAGGGACCGCTCTGGGTTCGAGTCCCGGCGGCCGCGCCAATCACCTGGCACTAAAAAGGCGTTTCTCCACTTGTTTGGAAAAACGCCTTTTCGCCTTTTTGGGCTTCTCGCTTTAAACGATGCGCCAGCGGTGTTGACGAAAGAAGTACCAACACACAACGCCAATTGTGATGTTGTAGATGTATTCCGACGTCCAAACCACCGCCACGTTGTCGCTTACCTGCGTGATAAAGAAAATGTAGACCACGTAGAAGATGACCGACGTCATAGAAGCAATGGACGTTTCCTTCGTCAATCCCATGCCCGACATTGCAAAGCTATAGAACATGCTAATGCCAGCGAAAATAAAGGAGCTCAAAAGCACGTAGAGCGTGGGCACGCCTCCCACCAAAATATCCTCAATGTTGGTGAAGATTCCTAACGCCTGCTGTGGCAAGAGCGCCACGAGAATGGCGAGTGGAAAAATCACCGCACAGTTAATGTAGAGCGTACGTCGGTAAACCGCTGTGATCTCATCAAAGCGTCGCTCCCCAATCAAGTTGGCACAGATGGCGCCAGCCGTTGAGCCAAAGCTATGAATGAAGAGATAGAAAAGTGAAGAGATCTGACGCACTACGTTAGAAATGGCTAGCGCTGCAGGCCCCAAATGCTCCACGCTCACAAAGAAGTAGAGCCAAGAGACAAAGACAACTCCTTCCTGAACCATCAACCAGCGACCCAACTTAAAGAGTCGCTTTTGCATGTCCCAATTCCACGTGGGACGATGCCAGAATTGATAGCGCTCTGGGTTGGCGCGACGCATTGCATAAATAAAGAGCACGAAAAAGCCCAAGACTTCGGCAATGGTGGAGGCAATGGCAGCACCACTGATGCCCATGGCGGGGATGCTTCCATAGCCAAAAATCAACACATAGTCGAGCACAATGTTGGAGAGCATCATGACGATGGAACTCACCGTGATGATGCGCGGGTTGAGCGTAGCAATAAAGAAGCCTCGTGCTACAGCCGCTAAGAACGTAAAAGGAATCCCGACAGCACGCCAGAAGAAATACTTTTCTGTCGCAACAGCAATTTCAGGCGATTCGACCACGCGCGCTAAGAAAGGCGTGGAGCCCATAAAGGCGACCGCCATAAGAATCACAGAGAAAAGCATCAAGAAGAGGGTGCCCGAGTGCAGGGCTTCTCCCATGCTGAGATAGTCTTTTTCGCCATTTTTCTGTCCCATGAAGGCCTGCAAACTAAAGCAGTAGCCAAAGCCAAACATCACGACAGAGAGGTACATCACGCCTGCGAGCGCGGAAGCCCCGAGTTCAATTTCCCCCACACGTCCTAAGAAGATGACGTCAGTGAGACCAATGACCTGTTCAATCAAGAGGCTCAAAATGAGTGGGAGCACCATCTTGAGAATTTGAGAGGTGCCATAGACCTGGGGATGAATCACTTTTTCAGGCATACATTCATCGTGAACGACTGTCTCGAAGGACAACGCTGTCCTCTACCTTTTGAGGACTAAGCAAAAAAACTGAAATCGCAAGAAAAAGGAAAAGAATAGGCTCTCGTTTGGTTTCGTGAGAGTGGAGAAAAACGAGAAGAGAGTGACGATCTTAGCGCAAATTGAGCAAAAAGTCATTGCGCTAGAAAAAAAGATGCCACTCACCCGAGGAAGTGAGTGGCAATCGCAGTCGAGACGAGGCTAGAGGTAATTAGCCTCGTCTATGAGCGCGGGAGAAAGATTAGTAGCGATCGAAGTACTTCTGGATTTCTTCCCAGTTGCTCGTCTTCGTGAGAGCCAACTGGAGGAGAACACGAGCCTTCTGTGGGTTCAAGTCACCAGAGGAAACCCAGTGCTGAGCCTTGTCGTCCACTTCAGCGTCCTTGGTGGTAGCACCAGTCGGAACGCGGGAAGAACGAACCACGACGACACCGTCCTTCGTAGCCTGTTCGAGCACCGGCCAAATGGACTTGTGGATGTTACCGTTACCCACACCAGCGCTCACGATACCCTTGTAGCCAGCCTTGAGGAGGGCTTCAGCCTGAACGCCTTCCACGCCAGCGTGGTTGTAAACGATGCCAACCGTCGGGAGCTTATCCAACTTGGAGACGTCAAACGGCGTATCGGAGTAGTCACGCAAGCCCTTGGATTCGTAGGTCACCTTGTTGTTGAAGATCGTACCGAGTTTGCCGAAGTTACCAGCCTGGAAGGTTTCTGGCTGAACGGTGTTGGTCTTGATGACGTCACGAGCACCGATAACGACGTTGTCCATAGCAACGACGACACCGTGCTGAGCGGTTTCAGGATTCGAGGCAGTCACCACAGCGTTAAAGAGGTTACGCGGGCCGTCAGCACCCAAACCAGTGGAGGGGAGCATAGCGCCAACCAACACGATCGGCTTCTTGCACTTGCTGGTGAGCTGGAGGAAGTAAGCGGTTTCTTCCATCGTGTCGGTACCGTGGGTGATCACGAAACCGTCATACTTGCTGCAATCGGAGTTAATTGCCTTGGCAACCTTGAGCCACACTTCGTCGCTCATGTCCTGGCTACCAATCTGGGCAACTTGCACTGGGGTGATGTTGGCGACTTTGGCGAGTTCCGGCACAGCGGCGACCAAGTGGTTTACACCGACTTTACCAGCGGAGTAGGCAGAGCCCGTGGAGGATTGACCAGCACCAGCAATCGTACCGCCCGTAGCGAACACGGCGATGTTCGGCAAGGCAGCGAGTGCAGAACCAGAAGCTATAACAAGACCCAAAGCTAAAACAGTCTTTTTCAACGACATGGGGTTGCTCCAATTAAAAAGAAAAGAAAAACATCGCCCGTGATTCAAAAAGGGCGGGCGATGAGCGTGCCTGAGCGCAACGCAAGACGTTGTTAGGTCCTGACTTGCCTGCGGGTCCAAAAGCGGATTGGCTTATTTGCTCAATCCAACTGGCACAGCTGTTTCACAGTTTATGAAGAAAAAAGACAACCGGAGAGCCCGATACTTAAGATGTTTGATCTTTAGCTAAAGGGTGTTAAAAATAGGAAAACCCTAATAGAAGTCTTAGATCAAAAGGTGTAGTCTTCGTGCATTTTAAAGTCTCGCAAACCTCTAGGGAATACCCCTAGGTATCTTGATTAGACTGGTTGTGTCCTTCTCAAAAGTTCTTTTTGAGAGAGAAAAAATCCCCCATTCCGCCCACACTCGCCCTCTGAGAGGTTCATAATCTTTCACCCTGGCCCCAGGTTGCTGGGTTAACAACAACGTTAAAAGGTTAAACAAAAAAATGTCTCAAACAATTCTCCAAAGCGTGCCCGTTGGTCAGAAAGTCGGTATCGCATTCTCTGGTGGTCTCGACACGAGCGCTGCTCTGCGTTGGATGAAAAACAAAGGCGCCCTGCCGTATGCCTACACGGCGAATCTCGGGCAGCCTGATGAAACGGATTACGAATCTATTCCAAAGCGCGCCATGCTCTATGGCGCAGAAAATGCCCGTCTCGTGGATTGCCGCGAACAGTTAGTGAACGAAGGGATTGCCGCCATTCAGTCTGGCGCCTTCCATATTTCGACGGGTGGTCAACTCTACTTCAACACCACGCCGATTGGCCGCGCTGTGACGGGTACGATGCTCGTGGCTGCAATGCGCGCTGATGGCGTGAACATCTGGGGTGACGGCAGTACCTATAAGGGAAACGACATTGAACGTTTCTACCGCTATGGTTTGCTCACCAACCCGAATTTGCAGATCTATAAGCCCTGGCTCGACACGCAGTTCATCTCTGAACTGGGTGGTCGTGCGGAAATGTCCGCTTTCTTGCAGGCCGAAGGCTTTGACTATCGTATGAGCGCTGAAAAGGCTTATTCGACCGACTCCAATATGTTGGGTGCCACGCACGAAGCCAAAGACTTGGAAGAACTCTCTTCGAGCATGAAGATTGTGGAACCGATTATGGGCGTGCCTTTCTGGCGCCAAGATTGCAAGATCGAACCCGAAACGGTGACGGTGGAATTTAAAGAAGGCGTCCCAGTTGCTTTGAATGGCAAGCGCTTCAGTAACGCCGTTGATTTGATGCTTGAAGCTAACGCCATCGGCGGTCGTCATGGTCTTGGGATGTCCGATCAGATCGAAAACCGTATTATCGAAGCGAAGTCCCGCGGCATTTATGAAGCTCCGGGTATGGCGCTCTTCTTCATCGCCTACGAACGTTTGGTGACTGGTATTCACAACGAAGACACGATCGCCGAATATCGTATCGGTGGGATTAAGTTGGGTCGCTTGCTCTATCAGGGCCGCTGGTTCGATAGCCAAGCCATCATGCTTCGCGAAGCCGCTATGCGCTGGGTCGCCCGCGCAGTGACGGGTGAAGTAACGCTTGAATTGCGCCGTGGCAACGACTACACGATCCTCAACACCAAGAGCCCGAACCTCACCTATGAACCCTCTCGCTTGACGATGGAAAAGGGTGACTCGATGTTCACGGCTGTGGACCGTATTGGTCAGTTGACGATGCGTAACCTTGACATTACCGATACGCGTCAGAAGCTCTCTATCTACTCGAAGACGGGCTTGCTCACTGGTGGCGAAGGCTCCTTGGCCCCGCTCATTAGCGAAAAATAAGCCGCTCTCTGGCTAGATAAACCGCTTCTAAGAGCCTGGATTTCCTGCGAAAAGGAAGTTCGGGCTCTTTCTTTTTGAGAATTAAACTCACTTGCGATAACGTCTATAGGGGATTGGTTAACCCCTATGAAAGAGGGATATTTACAATTTTTTGCAGACTGGAGAAATTGCCTTAAAATGCCGTATTTATGCTGTACTTATTAATGGACTGAGAGCCATTCTCAATGCCTTTGCGAGAGAGTAATTCTCATTTGTTTTGCCTCCTTGCATTTGTAAATTTTCGACCTTAACATGAGGTCAAGTTTGAAAGAGATGAACAAATGTTGCGGTCTTTCACTAGTGGATGGAAGGCTAACAAGGAGCAAATACGAATATGACTCAAGCTGTTATGACTCAAGAACAAAAGATTCTTGAACCGAAATCGGAATTTTCTAGTCACGAACGTGGGGACAGTCGTTGGACCCACGCCGCGGACAAAACCAAGAGCTCGGCTTTAGGCTGGGCGGTCTTTTTAACCTTTACCTTCTCCGCGATCGAATTGGTCGGGGGCTTATGGGGTAACTCTCTTGCCCTAGTGGGTGACGCAGGTCACATGATCACGGACTCGGCGAGCTTACTCTTTGCGCTCGTTGCTAACCGTATTGCTCAGAAGGGCGTCGATAGTGTGCACACCTTCGGTCACGGGCGCGTGGAAGTGCTTGCTGGCTTTGTGAACGGCATCATCATGTTGGGCGTGGTGATCTGGATTTTTGTGGAAGCCTTTAGCCGTATCGCAGAACCTGAACACGTCTCTGGTCTCTCGGTGATGATGATCGCTACGGTGGGCTTAATCATCAATATTTTGGTTGGCCTCTCGCTCTCGCGTGATAAGAAGAACATGAATACGCGTGCCGCCTTCATTCACGTGATGGGAGACTTGCTGGGTTCGGTTGCCGCCATTACCGCTGGTGCAGTGATTTACTTTGGTGGCCCGACGATCGTTGACCCGATTCTCTCGATGTTGGTGGGCGTCTTGCTGCTTCATGCTACTTACGGCATCTTGCGTGATACTTCGCGCGTGCTGCTCGATGGGATTCCTGAAGATGTGAACTACTTCTCAGTGGGTCGCGAAATCGAAAAGATCCCTGGTGTCGAACACGTGCATGACTTACATGTCTGGACGATGAGCCCGGGGCACGGCGCTATTCAGTGCCATATCAAGATTAAGAGCCATGAATGCTGGCCGAAAATTTTGGATGCAATCCGTGTGGTGGTGCACGATAAATTCGGTATTGACCACGTGACGGTGCAGCCTGAATGGAAGTTCGATGGGAACGTGGCTGACTGTGAAGTTTGCCAAGAAGGCCTTTGCAAGACGGACTTCTCGAGCGAACCTGAGGAAATCCTTTGCACGACTGAATTGGACAAGTCTAAGCTCTAAACTACGTCCTCAGTTCTAGATCGAACTCAGTGACAAGTGGGTAGATTTTCCCTTAGAATAAAAAGATATTGATCTGCCAGAAAAAAGAAGAAGAAAGAGAGGCCAGCGGACCTCTCTTTCTCTTTTTAAAGGTGTCAAAACCGATGGCAGGCAGGCGAGCTTTTGGCTATAATCACGCCTTTATTTTTTAAACTTCTCGATCTCCTTGTGCGGAGCTTTTCATGACCAAGTACGTATTTGTTACCGGCGGCGTTGTCTCATCTTTAGGTAAAGGCATCGCCGCCGCTTCTTTGGCGGCTATCCTGGAATCTCGTGGCCTGAAAGTCACGATGATCAAGCTCGATCCCTACATCAACGTGGACCCCGGTACGATGTCCCCGTTCCAGCACGGCGAAGTGTTCGTGACGGAAGACGGTGCAGAAACCGATTTGGACTTAGGGCACTATGAACGCTTTATCTCCACGAAGATGCACAAGCCCAACAACTTCACCTGTGGTCAGATCTATGAAAGCGTGTTGCACAAGGAACGCCGTGGCGAATACTTGGGTAAGACGGTGCAGGTGATTCCGCACATCACCAATGAAATTCAGGAGTTCATCCAGCGTGGCGCTGCCTCCACCTTTGACGGTAAGCCCGATGTGGCCGTCGTTGAAATCGGTGGTACGGTGGGCGACATTGAATCGCTCCCCTTCGTGGAAGCTGTTCGTCAGATGTCCTTCCGTGTGGGTCGCAACAACACCTGCTTCATTCACTTGACGCTTTGCCCATGGATTGCCTCTGCTGGCGAATTGAAGACGAAGCCCACACAGCACTCCGTGCAGAAGTTGCGTGAAGAAGGGGTCTATCCTGACCTTCTCCTTTGCCGCGCTGAACACATGATTCCGGAAGGCGAACGCGCCAAGATTTCGCTCTTCTGTAATGTGCCGATGGATTGCGTCATTAGCGTGGCGGACGCGAAGACGATTTATGAAGTGCCGCTTATGCTCCATGCTCAGCACTTGGACGATATCGTCTGCAAGAAGTTGGGTCTTGAAACGAAGCCTGCGGACCTCTCCGCTTGGGAAAACATCGTTCACCGCATCCAGAATCCGGAACGCGAAGTGACCGTTGCCATGGTGGGTAAGTATGTTGACTACGCCGACAGCTACAAGAGCTTGAACGAAGCCTTGACGCACGCTGGCATCCATACCGACACCAAGGTGAAGACTCGCTTTGTGGACGCAAGCTTGATCGAAGAAGAAGGTCCTGAAAAGTATTTGGGCGACGTGGACGCTGTGCTCGTGCCGGGCGGCTTTGGTAAGCGCGGCACCGAAGGCATGATCAAGGCGATCGAATACGCTCGCACCAAGGGCGTGCCCTTCTTAGGCATTTGCTTAGGTATGCAGATGGCTGTGGTGGAATTTGCTCGCCACGTCTGCGGCTTGGGTGGCGCAAACTCCACCGAGTTGGATCCTGATACGGCTCACCCGGTCGTGGCTCTCATTACCGAATGGAAAGACCGTTCTGGTAAGGTTGAAAAGCGTGACGAAGACTCCGACTTGGGCGGCACGATGCGCTTGGGTCGCCAGGAAGTGCCGGTTGAAGAAGGCACCTTGGCTCACAAGATCTACGGCGACGTGGTGGCAGAACGCCATCGTCACCGCTACGAAGTCAACAACGCCTACGTGGCTCAGTTTGAAGAGAAGGGCATGGTGATCTCGGCTCGTACGCCTTCTGAACACTTGCCTGAAATGATGGAACTCCCGAACCATCCGTTCTTCTTCGCTGTGCAGTTCCACCCGGAATTCACCTCGAACCCGCGCTTTGGCCATCCGCTCTTTAAGGCCTATGTCGAAGCCGCGATCGCTCATAGTGCTAAGAAAGCTGGCAACTAATTAATGGGCTAAGAGAAAGGCAGTTATCGACCGAAGAAAAAAGGTTTGATCACTGCCTTTTTCACGTTTTAGAAGCGACTAAACACGTTTTGCTTCAAGAAAAAACACTAGAAGGCTCGCGAGTCGGCTAAACTTAGCGTGCTATATTGCGCACTGCAATGGATTCCAGTTTGCGCAACCTTTTTCATTGACCAGTTTTTTCTTTTCCTCTAACGAGACCTTCTCGCCCGCGATTGGTGGGAGAAGAGAGTGAGAGAGAAAACTCAGAAGAACAGAAAATTATGAAACTTTGTGGTTTTGATATTGGCTTAGATAAGCCTATTTTCCTCATGGCAGGCCCCTGCGTGCTCGAGGGCGAACTGATGGCCCTGGATATTGCACACACCATGAAGGAAATTACCTCCAAGCTTGGTATTCACTATATCTTTAAGGCAAGCTACGACAAGGCTAACCGTACGAGCGAAACGGCGTTTCGCGGGTTAGGGATGGACGAAGGCTTGCGTATTCTCGCTCGCGTGCGTGAAGAAGTGGGCGTGCCAGTCGTTACCGACGTGCACACCACCGAAGAAGTGCCCGTGGTGGCAAGCGTCGTGGATGTGCTCCAGACGCCTGCCTTCCTTTGCCGTCAGACGGACTTTATCCACGCCTGTGCGCGCTCGGGTAAGCCCGTGAACATCAAAAAGGGCCAGTTCTTGGCCCCTGGCGACATGAAAAACGTGATCGCGAAGGCTCGTGCTGCTGCCGCTGAAGCTGGGCTTGAAACCGATAACTTCATGGTCTGCGAACGCGGTGCCTCTTTTGGTTACGGTAACCTCGTCTCCGACATGCGCGGTCTTGCCATTATGCGTGAAACCGATGCCCCAGTCGTTTTTGATGCGACGCACTCCGTGCAGTTGCCGGGTGGCAACGGTGGTTCCTCTGGCGGTCAGCGCCAGTTTGTGCCAGTGCTCGCTCGCGCGGCTGTCGCGGCTGGCGTCTCAGGTCTCTTTATGGAAACGCATCCGAATCCGCCTTGTGCGAAGAGTGACGGTCCGAACGCCGTGCCGCTCAGCAAGATGCCCGAGTTGCTTGAAAGCTTGGTCGAAATCGATCGCATCGTGAAGGCTCGTCCCTTCTTGGAAGATACCATTAACGATTTTTAATCACTAATGCTGTGGGAGAAGCCTCTCCCGCAGCCTCTTTTTAGGAAAAAAGGAAAACAGCATGAGCGCAATCATTGACATCGTTGGACGCGAAATTATTGATAGCCGTGGTAATCCGACGGTAGAAGCTGAAGTCTGGCTCGAAAGTGGTGCGATGGGTCGTGCCGCAGTCCCGTCTGGTGCTTCCACTGGTGTGCGTGAAGCCCTTGAGCTTCGCGACAAGGATTTGAAGCGCTATGGCGGCAAGGGTGTTCTTACCGCTGTCGCTAACATTAATGGCGAAATCGCTGACGCCTTGATCGGAATGGAAGCCTCTGACCAGGCCTTCATTGACCGCACGATGATTCAGTTGGACGGCACTGACAATAAGGGCCGTTTGGGTGCTAACGCCATCTTGGCTGTTTCCATGGCCGTGGCTCGCGTTGCTACTGAAGAAACGGGCTTGCCCCTTTATCGCTACTTTGGCGGGATGGGCGCTATGCAGATGCCCGTGCCGATGATGAATGTCATCAACGGTGGTGCTCACGCTAACAACAATTTAGACCTTCAGGAATTCATGATTATTCCGCTTGGCGCACCGACTTTCTCTGAAGCCGTGCGCTATGGGGCGGAAACGTTCCATGCCTTGAAGAAGATCATCAACGCGCGTGGCATGTCCACCGCCGTGGGTGACGAAGGTGGGTTTGCGCCGAAGTGCGAAAGCCACGAAGAAGCCATTGAACTCATTCTCGAGGCTATCAAGGCTGCTGGCTTTGAAGCGGGTAAGGATATCGCCATTGGTCTCGACTGCGCCTCGAGCGAATTCTTCGATGGCGGCAAATACGTGATGAAGAAGTCTTCTGGTCGCGCTTTGGCGGCTGAAGAATGGATCGATGTGCTCACGAGCTGGGTTGATCGCTATCCGATCATTTCTATCGAAGACGGCATGGCCGAAGGCGATTGGGAAGGTTGGGCTAAGTTGACCGCCGCTTTGGGTAAGCGCGTGCAGTTGGTGGGCGACGACCTCTTTGTGACGAACCCTGCTATTTTGAAGGAAGGGATCGAAAAGGGTGTCGCGAATTCCATCTTGATCAAGGTGAACCAGATCGGTACGTTGACGGAAACGATTGAAGCCATCGAAATGGCTAAGCGTGCGGGCTACACCGCTGTGGTGAGCCATCGCTCTGGTGAAACGGAAGATAGCACCATCGCTGACTTGGCCGTGGGCTTAAATGCTGGTCAGATCAAGACGGGTTCTATGAGCCGTTCGGATCGTATCGCTAAATACAATCAACTCATCCGTATTGAAGAGCACTTGGAAGGGGTGGCGGTCTATCCGGGCCGTGACGCTTTCTATTGCTTGCGCAAGTAAGCGAACGCTAAGGAGCCAGAGAGGACATGCGTCTCTTTTATATACCGTTCTGCATCGTTGGGGCTTGTACAGCGGTGCTTGCTTATCAGCTCTTGGGACCCAATGGGGCATTCTTCCATGTGGAAGATTTGCGCCAGTCTCTGGCTGAGCAGCAGCGCCAGAATGAACAGCAACGCCTCAAAAATGAAGAATTGCGTGCAGAGCTCGCCTCTCTGGAAAACGGCACAGAAGCGATTGAAGAGCGCGCCAGGCGCGACCTTTATATGATCAAAGCCGGTGAAGTGCTTTTCCGCTTAGAAACGCCTAACGACTACGATAAGCGTATGGCGGAGACGTCAACCATGCCAGACTACCGCAATCCAGAAGCGAAGTCTGGGGCGCGCGCAACGTTCTCTGCTAAGCGTGGAGACCTCTACCACTCGCCTCGTGCCCGTTCTGCTCAGTAGTGTTAATGAGCTAAGAAAAAAGCCATCTGCGTTAAAAACAGATGGCTTTTGCATTACTGATGCTTGAAAATTATTTCTCTTCAGGCTTTTCTTCGCACACAGGTTGCACGGGTGCGTCAGAGAACATGGCTTCCACATCGATCGAATCAAACGTGCGCACCTGACCGCAGAAGTGGCAGGTGACTTCAATCTTGCCGTGCTCTTTGATGATGTCGCGCGCTTCTTCTTCGCCCAAAGATTGAATCATTTGGCGCACACCCTCATCGCTACAGCGGCAACGAAAGACTGGTGTGCCTTCATAGGTGACGCGAGGCGACTCTTCCCAGAAAAGACGACGATTGATTTCTTCAGGCGTCAAGGTTAAGAGTTCTTCGCTCTTTACCGTGCCCACAAACATCTTCAAGCGATCCCATGCTTCTTCATCGTAGTCTTCAGGCAATTTCTTCCCGCCCATGATCGGCATCTTCTGGAGCATGATGCCGCCCACGCGGTGTTCGTCGCTCGCCAAGGCAATCAACGTTTCCACCTGTTCACTGTGAATGAAGTAGTTGGTCATGATCTGGGCAAAATTTTCCCCATCAAGCGCCACAATCCCTTGATAGGGTTGCACGCCTTCGGCACGATTCGCCGGATCCAAAATCAAGGCACACTGACCGCGACCATTGGCGTTCACCAAGGATTGCAGGGTGGCATTCTCATCCAACTTCGCTTCAGGGTCACGCAGCGTAACGGAGACGCGATAGGTGAGCTCGGGGCGCACTTCCACAACGAGAAGCTTCACGGGACCGTCACCCGCAACCTGCACCATGACAGTGCCATCAAACTGGAGCGCAGCGGCGGCAAGCAGGGTCGAGGCGGTCACTTCGCCCGCCAGGCGGCGCACCGCGATAGGCAAATGCTGATGAGCCACAGCTTCGTTAAAAGAGTCATCAAGCGTGACGGTTTCCGCACGAGCGGCGGCATGAGTAAATAACAGTTTTTGTAAGGTATCCATTCTTTTGTCCTGCCTCTCTTTTTTGGCGAGCAAGAGGCTGTACTCGATCAAAAAACGTCTTCCGTGGACTGAGCCCTACCAGAAAGCGCACAACAAACACGTTAACGATGTTTCTTCAGAAAAACGCACGAGAAAGAAATCGTTCGCTTTTTTGAAGAGATAGTATTTTAACTAATCCGACTGAAACAGTTCAGTATATTTTGTCTCAAAAAGCGTAAGGCTTCTCTTCGCTTAAGCTTTATCTGCCACTATGCAATAAAGGTGAACAAAGATGTGTCTTTTTGCGTGAAAATGAAAGTCATTAAGCACCTATAATTAAAAAATTCACCTCGTGAACATTCATGAAAAATCCTGACTTGGAGAGGATAGGGTAATGATTGTCGACTTACATATGCATTCAACGATTTCGGACGGACGTTTAACGCCCACCGAAGTGATGACATTGGCGCATCAAAATGGCGTCGAAATGCTCTCTCTCACAGACCACGATACGATGGAAGGGACTGCAGAAGCTAGGGCCGCGGCAGAGAGTTTAGGCATGCAGTTTGTCCCTGGTGTGGAAGTCTCAACGCGTTGGGCCGATAAGGTGATTCATATTGTGGGCCTCGGGCTTGATGCGGGGAACACTCGCGCAGCGGATTATTTCCGGGACGCTTGTGGCAAGCGCGATCGCCGAGCGCGTGAGATTAGTGATCGACTTCGTGAAGTCGCTGGGATTGAGGGCGCTTATGAAGGCGCACTTTCTTTTGCGATGAATAAATACAATATCTCTCGCACCCACTTTGCACGCTGGCTCTGCCAAGAGGGCTATGTGGATACCTATCAGGGTGCTTTTGATAAATATTTAGCCACCACGTGCTTAGTGCCCGTGGATTGGCCAAAACTCGACGAGACGGTAGAACTCATTCATAGCGCGGGCGGCCTGGCTGTCATTGCGCACCCAGGGCGCTACCACTTCAAAGAGCTCTGGATGTCGGACGCGCTCATGCAGGACTTTAAAAAGTACGGGGGCGACGCGATTGAGGTTGTCTCTGGCTCTCAGTCTCAGCAGTCTAACGAGTACTACAGCGATGTATGCCGTCAGATGGGCTTTTTAGCAAGCTGTGGCTCGGACTTTCATAGTTTTGATGGCGACCGCCCACAGCCTGGCCAGCAGGGCCCGATCCCTGCCGATCTCTCTCCCATCTGGGAAGTGTTGAAGCGTCAGAAGTAAAGAAGAAAAAGAATTTTTGTTGGAGCTTAATTGATGATTGATCAATTGATTCAGACCATCTGTAGCAGTGCGATTCCGATGATTTTGGCCATTACTTTGCATGAAGTGGCCCACGGTTACGCTGCGTATCGCTTTGGCGATAAGACGGCCTACTATTTGGGACGATTGACGATTAATCCCATTCCGCATATTGACCCAGTGGGCACGATTGCTGTACCTGGTGTCCTTTTTGCGCTTTCCGCTTTAACAGGGAGCGCGGTGCCGATTTTTGGTTGGGCAAAACCCGTGCCGGTGAACTCCATGAATTTCCGCGGCAATTGGCGCAATAAGATGGCGGCTGTTTCGATTGCGGGTCCGCTCTCTAACCTCTTGCAAGCCATTTTCTGGGCGCTCTTCTTAAAGGTGCTGCTCTTTGTGGGTATTCACGAGCCGTTCTTCTTTGAAATGGTGAAGGCGGGGATTGTGATCAACTTGATGTTGATGGCCTTTAATTTGATTCCGCTTCCGCCCTTAGATGGTGGGATGTTGGTTTTGAATATTTTGCCTCCGTCTCTTGCGAAAGAATACGGGCGTCTGCTCCCTTACGGGCAGTGGATTTTGCTCATTTTGATTTTCACAGGGCTCTTTAAGTACTTGGTCTATCCGCTCTTCTCCTTTGGTCAGTGGGTGATCACGACATTGGTGCTCTAAGCGCTTAACTTAACTTCTTCAATAAATAGGTGAAACGATGGCTCCTCCTCGTTGTCCAACAATGTTGCGTCCCTCAGCTTGGGTAACGCGTTTTGCACCCTTGATCCGCCAAGGTGGAGAGGTGCTTGATCTAGCTTGCGGTGGCGGTCGCCACACGGCTTGGTTGCTTTTGAACAGTTGGTCTGTGACCGCGGTTGACGAAGACGTGAGTGCGGTAGAACCCTTGGTGGGGATGCCGAGATTGACCGTTGAAGCGCGCGACCTTGAAGGCGAAGAATGGCCTTGGGGCGAAGCGGTCTTTGATGGGATTGTGGTGACGAACTATCTTTATCGTCCGCACTTTGAGCACTATTGGGCATCGCTGAAAGAAGGGGGTATCTTTATTTCGGAAACCTTCTTGCGTGCGAATCGTGACATCTGGGGTCGTCCAGCTCGCGATGAGCACTCTTGGGTGGAAGGGGAAATTCTCTCTTACATTCCGAAGGGCGCTCGCATTATCGCCTTGGAGCAGGGGTTAACGAAACGAGAACTCGCCTATGCGCGTGTGGTTTTCGCGAAGCCTTCTTCTGTCGAGCCACTCGTTTACAACCTCAATGCTGAGTAATTTCCCGAAGGAAACAGCTCGTTAAACGTTTTTCTAATTTTCGCTTTCACGCGAGAGTAGCGATTTTTGCTAAAATCTGACAATTATCGCTGTGCCGTGTGCAAAGCGTAGACGCTTATAGCCCGTGCTCTTGATGATTGGCTAGGGCACTGGGAGGAAAGGTCAAACGACTTTCCCAAGATTTCATTACAAAGGATGTTTCATGAAAAAACGATTCTTGTGCGTGGCTCTTGCCCCCGCTCTTGTAGCTCTGGGTGGTTGTTCTGCTTTGGGCATCAATTTCTCCGATGACAAGGTTCAGTACAATGCCGCACAGTCTCGAACCAATTTGGAAGTTCCACCAGATTTGGCACCGATTCCTCAGAATGATCGCTTTGACATTCCGGCTCGCCGTGGCGCTGTGAGCGCTAACGATGAAGCCATGCGTGCGCAGGCTCAGGCTCAGCCCGAAGTGCGTGCCGATAACATTGTGCAGAAGACCACCGTTGCCAAGATGATGAAAGACGGCAATACGCGTTGGTTGCATGTGAATGTGGATGCTCAGCACCTCTGGCCGATCGTTCAGGACTTCTGGGGCTCGGTTGGTTTGAATGTGGCTAGCCAAGATGCCAAGACCGGTTACATGGAAACGGGTTGGGCTGAAAACAAGGCTAAGTTGCCACAGGACATTATCCGCGCCACCTTGGGTAAAGTGATCGACTTCGCTTACTCCACAGGGGAACGCGACCAGTATCGTGCTCGCTTGGAACGTAACGATGATGGCACGACCGATGTGTTCTTGACGCACCGCTCGATGGTGGAAGTGATGACTGGCCACGACAAGGAATCCTCCCGTTGGCAGCCTGGTCCCTCCGATCCTTTGATGGAAGCTGAAATGCTCCAGCGCTTGGCTGTGCACATCGAAAACGAATTCAATCCTCAGAAGAAGGCTGCTGAAAAGGCTGAAGTGCCTGTTCAGGACGTGACGCCGCAGCAGGCGCTCTCCACGCCAGTGAAGGACGCTGTGGGCAAGTTGGTTGCTGTGGATATCAACGAACCGTTTGACCGCGCTTGGCGTACCTTGGGTCTCGTGGTTGACCGTATGGGCTTTGAAGTGATCGACCGCGATCGTTCTTCTGGCTACTACTTGGTCCGCTACCTTGATCCGAAGTACGAACAGCAGAAGAAGTCTGAACGTGGCTTCTTCTCGAAGGTCTTCAACTCTGATGCCGCCGTGGAAGCTCCGCAGTATCGTCTCCACTTGGATGACAACACCGCGACGAGCCGCTTGACGGTTCAGGGTCCGGATGGTGGTTCCGATCCGACAGGTGTCTCTTCCAACATCTTGACGTTGTTGGCTGAACAGCTCCGCTAATTCGGTCTTTCGAGACTACACCGAAAAGCCCTGTCTCTCTATACTATCGGTATAGAAGTGGCGGGGCTTTCGTCTCTTTTCCCCGGCACCCATCTCTTTTTCTGGTGAGTCACTATGGCGATTGCAATTAATCAGCTGGTACCGCTCTCTTTTCGAGGGCGTTTTTCTCGAAGCCAATATATTTGGGCTTTGGTGAGCCAGTTGTTGCTCCTCGGAATCTTGATGGAAGTGGTGTTTTTGCTCAATCACTGGCTTTTTGCGGATTCGCTTGATGCGTTGAGCGCTGCGATTCTGGAAGAGACGCACGGGATTGAGGCGGTTGCAGGGCGCACCAAAGGCGGGCAAGGCTGGTTGATGATTCTGCTCGTCACGGGCTTCGCGGTGCTTCTCATCTCTTATATCTGCGCCATTGCGCGCCGTTTGCATGATTTGGGCTATAGCGCTGTGGCAGCACTTTTTTTGCTTATTCCTGGCGCCAACATTCTGATTCCGCTTATTCTCATGGCTTGGCCAGGGATGAAAGGGGCAAATCGTTTTGGTCCTGATCCTCTGCAAATCGTCACGATTCGCCGTAGTGACCGTAAGCCTCAAGACGATGTGATTGATGTGGAAGAAGTGAAGTGAGTGGACAAGCTTCCTCCCTTTGGACCTTTTTCTCTAGCGTGGCGCAACTCTACAATCCGCAACGCGCAGAGGGTCGACTCACCTATTTGAGTTCGATGCTCATCGCGGGTGGTCTTTTCTTGCTTCTTTACGGGGGTGGATTGGCGCTTGCCGACTGGGAAGAGGGGGTGAGCGATGAAACGCTCATGTGGATTGCACAATATCCTTTTCCTTTTTTGACAAACCTGATTCTTTTTTTTACGATAGCCGCAACGATTCGTCGATTGCACGATATGGGTTTTTCTGGTGCCCCAGCACTTCTTTTGTGCATCCCAGAACCCTGGTTTATTTTGGTGCCTCTTGCGCTACTTTGGCCTAGTGCCAAAGCGCCTTTTGCGGGAACGCGCAGAGAGGCCAATTTCGGAGTAATAACTCATGGCATTGTCCGTTGAAAATGATCGCTTAGTGACGTTGTCGGTCCGTATGGCCGATATGAGTGGCAAGATTTTGGAAGAAACGGGTCCCGAAGGACTCACCTATTTGCATGGTCACGGGGACATTTTGTCAAAGCTCGAGAAAGCGCTTGAAGGGCGTTTTGAGGGCGAAGGGTTCTTCATTAAGTTGGAACCCGAAGACGCTTTTGGTGAGTACGATAGCGAAGCGATTCGCATTGTGCCCGCAAGTCAGTTGGGCGAAGAAGAATTGATTGTGTCAGGCCTCTCCTTTGAAGGCATCCCTGGTGAAGTCTCTGATGGTCGCCTCTGGCGTGTTACCGACGTTGCTGAAGGGATGGCGGTGCTTGAAGCCAATCATCCTTTGGCCGGGATGGCTTTGCAGTTTGAAATTCGTGTGACGAAAGTCTCTGAAGTCGATGACCCTGAAGCCCTTGAAGAAGAGGGCGAAGTGGTGCCTTCCTTCTTGTCGATTGCTGACCAGTTGGTGAGCGAAGATATGGACGATGAAGAAGATGCCGTCTATGACGCGCAAATTGAAGAAGGTCACAGCCATGAGCCTAGCGCCATGGATCGTATGGCAAAGCCGCCTCGTATCATTCGCTAAAAAACGAGAAAAGCCCGCAATACAGCGGGCTTTCTTTTTAAATGGCTTCAATGAGTGGCGGACACTTCGCTTTCCAAAGGGGTATGGCTGCGCTCCAGAAGGCAGCCATATTGTCTGCCCCCAAACGCTCGAAACCTAAATGCCCCCAAGCCGCTTCCATTTCTCCCAAAAGATTATCGGGGTTGAGCGCTCGAGCGCCGGCTTGCTTAGAGAGTTTTTGCCCTTGATCGTTTAAGACGAGCGGCAGGTGAAAGTATCGGGGCACGGGGTAGCCAAGTGCTTTCATGAGTGCAATTTGGCGCGCTGTATTGTCAAGCAAGTCTGCGCCTCGCACCACATCCGTGACGCCTTGGAAAGCATCGTCAACCACCACAGCTAATTGATATGCCCAGAGCATATCCGCGCGACGAAGCACAAAGTCGCCCACTTCCGATTCCACTCGTTGGCTTTGTTCCCCGTAATAGCGATCTCGCCAGAGAAGGGGCTCGTCGTTCGTTAAAAAGCGAATAGCCCGCGCAGGACGCCCATGAGTGCCATCGCGGCAGGTTCCTGGGTAGATGGTCAAGGGGAGTCCAAGACGCTCGTTAACGAGCGCAATATCGCGTCGTGAGCAGGCGCAACCATAAGCCTTTCCTTCGGCGATGAGTTGATCGAGAACTGCTTGATACGCTTCATCGCGATCGTGCTGCCAGAGGACGGACTCATCACTTTCAAACCCCAAGGCGGCTAGCGTACGCAGGATATGCTCTCCTGCCCAGGGGAGGTCTCGGGGTTTATCCACGTCTTCAATACGTACCAACCAGACACCGTCATGCGCACGCGCGTCTAGGTAGCTCGCCATGGCGGCCACAAGACTTCCTGCGTGCAGTGCGCCAGTTGGAGACGGCGCAAATCGACCTCGGTAGATGGTGGACATATTGCTTTCTAGAAAAACGTTAGATGAAAAAGAGGCCAGCTTCCACTTGAGAAAACTGGCCTCAATATTGCCTTAGCTCAACTTAGGCCTTAGTGGTATGAACCTGAACTAAGGGACCCACGTCTTCGGTGACTGGTGCCACATAGGGGCGACCAGGATACTTCACCGCTTCGTAGACCACAGGCTTCACTAGCTCGGCGCGGGTGTGAACCTGCGTGAGTTCGCCTTCTTCAACGACCGCGACGCGGACCGTTGGACGACCAGTGTAGCGCACGGACTGATAGCTAAAGGGTTCTGCCTTAGCCGGATTCGTGTGAACCTGAACGAGACCAGCACGAGCCAAGTTTTCCACCAAGCCCTGAGCAATTTCAAGATTGCCAGAGACTTCTACCACGCGCGGGGCAACCACTTCAGCGGCAGGAGCAACTTCCACCGTTTCCGTGATAGGTTGCGGAACTTCCACTTCAGCAGGAATTGCTTCAGCAGGGGTATCCGCAATCACGACGGCGGCTTCATCGGCGGCCACTTCCGTCTTCGTTTCTTCGGCATGGAGAGCAGCTTCTTTTTCCTTGGCAAGGCGATCGAGGTGATCGGTCAACTCTTTCAAGGAAGCACGTGCTTCAGCTTCAGAGGCTTCGAGACGAGCGAAAATCGTGGGTGCAGCCATCGCGGCGCCGACTTCCTCCACCGCTTCAGCAATGGCTTTCTTCGAGCCACGCAAACGATGGTTAGGATGACGGTTGTTGCGCTGTTTGGCGCGGCGCGGAGCAGCATCAGCCTTTTCAAAGTTCTTAGAAATCTTCTGAGCGAGATTGTCTAAGTCATAAGCGGGCATTTCTGCTTCGGCGTGAGCGGCTTCAGTAACCACAACGTTTTCAGTCTTGCTCGTTTCGATTTGAACGAGTGGCTCTTCGGTGTGATCAACTTCAACAGGCTTCACTTCGCGACCCGTATTGACGGGGGCGCGGTAGGTTTCTTCAAAGGAAACGCTAGGCTGCTTAGATTCGACCTGAACGAGCGTAGAAGTGACCGTCGTTTCTTCAACCACGACTTCTTCTTCGGGTTCAAGGACGGTGGGCTCCGGAGCCACTACGGCTTCCGTTGTATCTTCATCGAAGTCGTCAGCCGTAGCTTCATCAGCAGCAGGCTCAACGTTTTCTTCAGCAGGCGTTTCATCCGTCACGATCAACTGAGCAGTGCCGTCGGCGTTGCCCTTACCAGAGCGACGACGACGGCGGCGAGGACGACGACGAGAATTCTTTTCGTCGCCTTCTTCAGCGTTTTCGACCACTTCATCAAAAGTGTTTTCCGTGGCTTGCGTTGCCTGATCTTCCTGAGGAACTTCGGCAAGGGCGAGCTCTTCTTTCACTTCTTCAGCGCTTTCAGTGGCTTCTTTCTTCTCAGCGCGAGCTTCGTTGCGATGACGCAAGCGATTGTTGCGCGGCGTACGAGCGGGCTTCGTGGCGTTGTCTTTTTCGCCTTCAGCGGACTCGGGCTTTTCTTGCGTCACGGTTTCCTGCGAGGTTTCCTTCACATCCTTGGCGAAGTCTTCCTTACGGCGACGCGGGCGACGACGGCTGGGCTTTTCACCTTCAGAGAGAGGCGCAGCACCAGAGACGGCATCCACCTTATCGGCCTTTTCATCGCGTTTACGTTCTTCGCGTTCAAGGCGATCCGTGCGTTCGAGACGATCGTTACGGTTGCGGCGCGAGTTCTTACGTGGCTGACGACGCTTACGACCCTTGGTGTCTTCCTTAGCTTCACGGCGAGCAGACTTCACGGCATCCGTGTCAGTAGCCTTTTCTTCAGACTTTTTAGCTGTAGCGGCATCCGTGTCCCCAAAGAGGAACTTGGCGATACGCGCAAAGAGACCCAACTTCGGTTCCGCTTCAGGCACGAAGGGCTTCGCAACGGCTTCAGCTTCCTTCGTTTCTTCTTCGGTCTTCGCGGCGTGCACAGGTGCAGGAACGCTTGGCAACAAGTTCTTAATCACAGGAACCTGCTTCGGACGAGCCGGTTTATCTTCCTGGCTCTTCTGAGCGTACGGATCGTCGGCTTCCGTCACATCGATTTCTTCCACACGGTTGTAGCTTGCGAGCGTTTCATCCATGCGGTCGTCATCTTGACGCATACGTTCAATGTGGTAGTGCGGCGTTTCGAGGTGCGTATTAGGAATCAACACCACCGGCACGCGGTGACGAGCTTCAAGCTTCGTGATGTCGTTACGTTTTTCGTTCAACAAGAAGGTAGCAACGTCAACTGGCACCTGAGCGTAAACGGCGCCTGTCCCTTCCTTCATGGCTTCTTCCTGAAGGATACGCAAGACCTGCAAGGCGCAGCTTTCCGTGTCACGAATGACGCCAACACCGTTACAGCGCGGGCAGGTGATGTGGTTACCTTCGGAGAGTGCAGGGCGCAAGCGCTGACGGGAGAGTTCCATCAAACCAAAGCGGCTGATCTTGGCCATCTGCACACGAGCGCGGTCATAGCGAAGGGCGTCCTTCAAGCGCTGTTCCACTGCGCGCTGGTTCTTCGGATCCATCATGTCGATGAAGTCGATCACGATCAAACCACCCAAGTCACGCAAACGCATCTGACGGGCCACTTCATCAGCAGCTTCACAGTTGGTGCGGAAGGCGGTTTCTTCAATGTCAGCGCCACGCGTTGCACGAGCGGAGTTGACGTCAATAGCGACCAAGGCTTCGGTGTGGTCCACCACGATAGCGCCACCCGAGGGGAGCGGCACCGTGCGGGAATAAGCGGTTTCAATCTGGTGCTCAATCTGGAAACGCGTAAAGAGCGGAATGTCTTCGCGGTAGCGCTTCACACGATTGACCATGTCAGGCATGACGTGCGCCATAAACTGGCGAGCCTGATCGTAGATTTCATCGGTGTCGACGAGAATTTCGCCGATTTCCGGTTGGAAGTAGTCGCGAATAGCGCGCACAACCAAATTGGATTCTTCAACGATCAAGAAGGGAGCAGGGTTGATGCGCTTTAAGTTGCGACCTTCGTAGGTGGGGGTGTTCACCGACACCGTGACCTTACGACCCTTTTCTTCACGATGGAGTTCGTACTGGGGTTCAGCGGCTTCAACAATTGCTTGCCAGAGCTTTAAGAGGTAATTTAAGTCCCACTGGAGTTCTTCCGTGGTGCGACCGATACCAGCGGTACGTGCAATGGTGGACATGCCGTGGGGCAAATCAAGCTTATCCATTGCTTCGCGCAATTCTTGGCGTTCTTCCCCTTCGATACGGCGGGAAACACCGCCTCCGCGAGGATTGTTCGGCATCAAGACGAGGTAGCGCCCCGCTAAGCTCACGAACGTCGTCAAGGCAGCGCCTTTGTTACCACGTTCTTCTTTTTCGACCTGAACGATGAGTTCCTGACCTTCGGAGATGGCTTCACGGATGGTGCAGTTGCGCACATCAACGCCTTCTTTGAAGTAGGAACGAGAGATTTCTTTAAAGGGGAGGAAGCCGTGGCGCTCTTCACCGTAGTTCACGAAGCAGGCTTCGAGACTCGGTTCAATACGCGTCACAATCCCTTTGTAGATATTGGATTTGCGCGCTTCGCGACCAGCTGTTTCGATATCGATGTCGATGAGCTTCTGCCCGTCGACAATACCCACACGGGTTTCTTCCGGATGGGTCGCATTGAAAAGCATGCGTTTCATCTTGTAGCACTCCTACTGCCATTGTCGCAGGCAGGGAAAAGGCGTGCTTGAAGAGGAGAGATTCTTGTGCGGGGGCTTGGGCAACGGATTGTGTGAATGAACCCACTTTGGGCGCAATGCTCCCAAAAGAGGGGAAAACCTTTTTCGCACTAGTCTCGACGACAGAGAACAACGCCCGAGAGCCCTTCATAGGCTCGCGCACGCAACGCTATCGACCTTCCCCTAGTGTTGCCAGAGACTTCTCTGGCAAGGTAAGGCATCTTGGTGAAAACGACAATCGTTTCACCTACACAATTTAAGCGGTTTTCTAGCACTCATGAGCGTGGTTACAAGCTCAAGGCACTACGCTTCCGTCCTAGAATTAAAGTTCACTTCGGGGCTGTGTTGGTCAAAGGAGCTCAAACGAGCACCAGACAACGTGGGGAGAGTCTTCTACCCAGGGGGCACCGCAGAAAAAATCGGTGCGTTGGGGCTCAATCCCTCACAGACTCCAAAGGGCTAAAAGTTCTCCACTTTTAGCGAAATCCTGTTATCCAAATGCTGATAAGGACTCACAACGCTGCTTAAGGAGTTAACGCTTCAATGTGGGTTTCTCCTGTCGACTCGTTTACCCAAGATTTCTCAGAGACGTACTCAAAGACTTCGCGATGACATCTTCGACGCTCGGCGCTCAACTCGCCACAAGACTTATGGGGGAGCTGCTTCTCACGAATTCAATGTCTGTCGCCAAGTGACGGATCTCTACTTGGTTTATCGAGCCAGGAGAACGTCCAAAATGAGACGATCGTTGTTGGGTCCTGACAGCCCAAGCGGCACAAAAACTTAATCTTCAAACAAACGACCAACGAGGGCCAAGTCGTGGTCGGTTGTTTCTGCTCAACTGCCTTTCACAATGAAAGGGCGGCAAGAGTGAAAATTTCCTTTCGGTCGGCATCAAACCCACAGAATTTGGGGTCTTCCAGCACAAAGCGAAGCGGTAACGTATCGGGTTTTCATCGGCTCGATGAAAGACAACAGAGCTCAAAGAGGGTGCAGAGAAAAGCCAGAAATAGAGGCTTTAGTAGCATAGTTTCGCGCCATTTGCTCCAGCAACCTCCCACATTGGGTTAGAGACCAATGCATGATTGCGAGCCTTAAAAATGGGCGCAATGTTTGCACCTGAGCTTCTGGTTGTCGATCGCTTAAAAGCAAGCCGAGCGTAACCATCACGTCACTTCTCGTTTGTGCGTTGGACGCGACAACGAAAAGGACTCACTTGGATTGACGCTAAAGAAGGCAATCGCAGAAACTGAGTTGAAAAAAACGGGTAGTCTCAGCCGTTTCTCTCTTGCCCTAATGACAAGGAAAAACTTCTGGGACGAAAATTCTTTAAAAGTTCACAATGCGCTATGATTGGCTCTCTTGAGGAATTTTTCTTGATAAATCAAGAATCTCTCAATTGCGAGCAAAGCAAACTAAGCACATTTTTTGGCAGAGAAAACGAGAATGCGTTTTTCTCCACGGACGATAGTATAAACGATGAGCGAGCAAACAAAGGGCGAAAATCGCCCAATACCATCAAAGAATTTGTCACAGGTTCCTCAGGACGCCGTTTCTTTTGTGGAAATTGGCCCTGACGCCGAAGGACAGCGCCTCGATAATTTCTTAATGAAATTAGGGCGCCGCGTACCTAAAAGCCATATCTACCGCATTATTCGTGGGGGTGAGGTGCGTGTGAATCGTGCTCGCGCGAAAGCGGAAACGAAGCTTGAATTGGGCGACATTGTCCGTGTGCCCCCGATGCGCCGCTCAAACGCTGAAGTCTCGAAACCCGACGCCGTGCCCTTAGCTGAAGGCGTGCTCGATATTCTCTACGAAGATCGTCATCTCTTAGTCGTCAATAAACCCTCGGGGCTCGCCTCCCATGGTGGCTCTGGGATTAGCCACGGTTTAATTGAACGCCTTCGTGCAACGCGTCCCGAAGAGCTGTTCCTAGAGCTCGCTCACCGCTTAGATAAAGAAACTTCCGGAGCGCTCATTGTTGCGAAAACTCGCAAAGCCCTTGTTCGCCTGCACGACATGATGAAAGAAGGGGGCTTTGAGAAGCACTACACCACGCTGGTGAAAGGCGATTGGGTGAACGATCGTCAGCATGTGAAGTTACCGCTTTTGCGCATTTTGACGCCTTCGGGCGAGCGCTTTGTGAAAGTCGATAAAGAAGAGGGCGCTTTTGCGCACAGTATCTTTACGCTCCTGCACCGCTATGGGAACGTGTCCCTTTTAGATGTGGAACTCAAAACTGGCCGCACGCACCAGATTCGTGTGCATGCGCTCTCGCAAGGTTTCCCCTTGGTGGGAGACGACAAATACGGGGACTTTGAATTTAACCGTCAAGTCAAAGCTGGGCTTTTGGTGGCGCCTTTTAAGCGCATGTTCTTGCACGCCCGAGAACTTCACTTCTTGCACCCCGTGACGGGCGAGCCCGTCTCGGTGACAGCCCCCTTGCCAGAAGAGTGCGTGACGCTACTGAAGGCCTTGGGTTGGGTGCCAAAAGAAAAGAAAGCAAAGGAGTAACGAATGGCTTGTCGCTATGACTTAGTGGTGTTTGATTGGGACGGCACAGTGGATACCACGGGACTTATTGCCCGTGGGATCTGTATTGCTGCCAAAACCTTGGGTTACAAAGAACCCAGCTTAGCGCTTGCCCGCTCCACGATTGGACTTGATTGGCAGCACGCGATTAGCATCGCAGTGCCCGATTGTCCGCCAGAAGAATATCTGCACTTCAACCAGGTCTATCGCGATTGGTACATTCCGAACGAGCGTAAAGTTTTTCTCTACGATGGGATGAAAGATTTGATGGACGAATTGAAAAGCCTTGGCGTCCAGATGGCGGTTGCCACGGGAAAGTCTCGCCAAGGACTTACGCGTGTGCTCGGCGCCACGGGTTTAGCGCCATACTTTGTGAGCACGCAGACGGTTGATAAGTGTGAACCGAAGCCTTCCGCTGACATGCTCGAGAAAATTGCCATTGAAACTCAAATTCCCGTTGAGCGCACCATCATGATTGGGGACTCCGTTTTTGACCTCGTGATGGCGGCTCGCTACGGATGCGATTCCGTTGCCATGCTCTATGGCGCAGGGCTTCGCGCGGAATTGGCTCAGCACGCTCCGATCGCAATGTGTGAAGAAGTGAGTGAACTTCGCACCGCACTAGGTCTCTAGCACTTTAAAAGTTAAGAAAAATCGGATATTCTACAAAGATTGACTTGTATCACGATGAGGCTGGATTCTTGCCATAACGCCTAGGCGTGACAAGGCGATTTTGTTATCCTGTCAGGGTAAACCCCGATATGCACCTAAAGCTTTGATGAATGGGCAAAGACTTTGGGATTCGGAATAGCCATACCCAGTGCGCTAGCTGGGTTTCCGACGTATAGAAAATACTTTTGAGCATGCTTGAGAAGAAACTTCTTCTGAAAGGTCTTTTTTCGTTCCTGACCTTAACTCTCTCTACGCTGACACTTGCTTCCACTCCCCACACAGAGGAACCGCTTCTTTATCATGCGGACGTTGTGGTAGTGGGAGCTGGTAGTGCTGGGCTTTCCGCAGCACTTGAAGTCGCGAATCATCACGCTAAAGTGATTGTGTTAGAGAAAATGCCGATGATCGGTGGCAATTCCATGCAAGCCGCGGGTTATATGTTGGCACTCCCCTCTGAAAAGGGCGAACTCAATTACACCAAGACGCGTAACGAGCTCATCGAAGACATGGTCGCCGAAGGTGGCAAGGACGCAAGTAAAGAAAAAATTTCTGTCCTTGTCGATCGCTCGCACGAAGCAGTGAAATGGCTCCAGAGCATGGGTGCAGACTTAAAGAGTACGCCTGACTACGTTACGACGGATTTTTCCGTTGCCTACCATCCGCTCGCGGGTAACTACACCGTGGGTGAGGAAATCATCAAGGCGCTGGTGCACACCGTAGAGTCGAAAAACATCCCGATGCTCACGCTCACCCAAGTGACCAAAATCACGACGGATGAAAACGGTCTCGTCAATGGCGTGATCGCCCTTAAGGGAGATGGTCGCGAAATTGAAGTGCGCGCTCCTGCGGTGATTATTGCCACAGGCGGGTTTGCCGCGAGCGACAAGATGCTCGACAAGTACGTGAAGCTCCCTTATCCGATGAGTAGCACGAATTTGCCTGGTACCACGGGTGACGGGTTAGTGTTAGCGGAAAGGCTGGGTGCCAAACTCGTTGACATGGACCATGTGATGGTGCATGTGACCACGTTGCCTTTCTCTGGGCTCGTGATTCCCATGCAGGCCCGCACCGCAGGGGGGATCTTGGTGAACGAAAAAGGGCATCGCTTCACGAATGAACTTTCTTCTGAACTCCCGCCTTACTACAAACGTGCCGATGGCCACGCTTGGCTTATTTTGGATCAGGGGATTGTGGATCGCTTCCCCATTTTGCGTAACTATGCCAATTCTGGCTTTATGCAAAAGGGACGCACCGAAGAAGAGCTTGCTCGCCAGATTCGCGTGAACCCAGAAATTCTCGATCAGGAGCTCAATCGTTACCGTGCCTTTGCGCGTCGCCAAAAGGACGTGGACTATAGTCGTCCAACGATGGGAAGTTTGCTCCAAGAGTATCCGCTCTACGCAGTGAATGTGCGCCCAGGTCTTCAGAGTACTTTAGGGGGTTTAGCAACAGACCTCTCAGCTCGCGTTTTAAATACAAAAGATAAGCCTATCCCAGGGCTTTACGCAGTGGGTGAAGTCACTGGTGGCGTCTTTGGGGCGCGTCGTTTAGAAGGTTCTTCTTTAACCTCGAGCGTCGTCTTTGGTCGTATTGCTGGGCAAGCCGCCGCAAAGTACTCTCTTTCGCAAGACGGTGCTCGCACGGAAAAGTCTCTCGTGAAAAAGGTTGAAGAGATCGAAGAGGCCAAGGCGGAAGAAAAATAAAATCTCTCTAAATGATCTTTTCTTAAAAGCGCGCTTGTGCTATAAAACTATTCACAAGCTTTTGTTTCAGGCAGGAAAGTTTGTCTTTTCTGCCTAAACTTTTTTCGGGGTAGGTAGAGATCAATGGCGCGTGCGTTGAGAATTTTTCATTCCGCAGATTGGCATTTCGGCAAGACGATCGGGAACGTGGATCGGACTGAAGATTTCCTTCATTTTATTGATCACTTTATGGCGCTTGTGAATGAGCGTAAGCCCGACGTGCTTTTGATTGCCGGGGATATTTTCGACACTTCGCTTCCCTCTAACAAAGCCCAAAAGCTCTACTACAGCTGGATTCATCGCCTGCAAGGCACCTCTGTGAAAGCCATTGTCATTACGGCAGGAAACCACGATTCGCAGCGTTTTCTCGAAGCCCCAAGAGCACTGCTTGAAACGATGAATTACTTTATCGCGGGCGAAACCCCGGAAGAGCAAGTCTTTATCTTGCGTGACGAAAAGGGTGAGCCCTTGCTTGGCGTCGGCGCCGTGCCTTATCTGCGAGAGGGTGACGTGCGCACTGGCTCTATGAGTTATAGCGATGCCACGCGTGCGGAACTCTTTGAAGCAGGGGTCAAAGCGCACTACCAAGAAGTCTGGGAGCTCGTCAATAAAGCGCTCGATGGCGCAAAAGTGCCTCGTATCGCCATGGCACACCTATTTGTGACGGGGGCAGAATTGCGTCCAGGCGTACAAAAGGCAAAAGAAGAAGACGCACTGCGGGTGGGATCCCTTAATAGCGTCACGTCCGAGGCTTTCGAGCAAGGCTGGGACTATGTGGCCCTAGGACACATTCATCACGCACAAGAGCTCACCTCCAAAACCCCCATGCGTTATTCGGGTGCCCCCATTGGTCTCACGTTTAACCATCGTAAGTATTCGCATTCGCTCGTCGAAATCAATATTGATGGAGAGGGGGCGCTCACGATTGATACGCTCCCCATTCCACAAAGTCGCCTTTTCTTGCACTTTGAAGGGACGCAGGCAGAACTCATTGCCGCGATTAAAGAAGCAGGGAAAACGCATCACGAACCCTATGTGGAAGCGGTGCTTACTTCTGACGAAGTCGAACCCTTACTCGTTGAAAAACTCACTGCCGTGGCCCAAGAGGCAGGCGTTTTGCTCATTGCGACACGCAACGAGCGCGCTCTGCAACGCTATCAAGAAGAAGAGTCCACGCTCGTGGCGCTTAACGAATTAAGCCCCCGAGAAGTCTTTCGTCTGCTCGTTACTGAGGAGTCGGGCGCAAAAGAGGGTGAAGAGGCAATGCCAAAAGAGGACTTCGAGCGCTATCAACGGCTTTTGATGGAAGCGGTGGATGGCGTGCAAACGGGTCATTGGCCAATGGAAGAGAATGAGTGAGGAGGTCTGAGAGATGAGATTACTTCAGCTTGAACTCACTAATGTGAATTCCCTCTACGGGCACTGGCGTATCGACTTTACCGATATGGCCTATCAGAGAAATCCGCTTTTTGCCATTATTGGTCCGACTGGGAGTGGCAAGAGTTCGCTACTCGATGCGATTTCTTTGGCGCTTTACGGCAACACCCCTCGTATGAATGCGCTGCCTCGTGGGGGTGACCAAGATCAGCAGTGCCCAGTGATGAGTAAGGGCACGACGCTCGTGCGTGCTGCTGTACGCTTTCAGGTCGATGGCATCACTTATATGAGTTCTTGGCAGCGCCGCATTACAGCGCGTGCCAAACGTCTCTCGGATGTGGAAGTTGAACTCGTGCGCTACCCCGATGAGGTGAGCGACAAAGGCGAAGTGCTCACCACGCAACTGAGCGATTGGCGCGCCCGTATGGTCGAGATTACGCATATGACGTTTGAAACGTTCTTGCGTAGCGTACTCCTCTCACAGGGGGCTTTTGCCGACTTCTTAAAAGCCAAGGACGATGATCGCGCCAATATTTTGGAGCAGATCACGGGAACGGCGATTTACTCTGATGTGGGTCGTTGGATCTTTTTGCGCACCAAGGAAGAATTGCAAAAGAAGGAACTACTCACGCGAGAAGCTGAATCTCTGCAATTATTGACAGAAGACGCAAAAAGTCAACTTTTAGCGACAATTAGTGAACTAAAGGAGAAAATTAGCGCTATCAAAGCGACGCAGAAAGTCACCGAAATGGCGTTTCAATGGCGTCAACGTGTTGAGGCATTGAGTAAAGAGGAAGCCAACGCAGAGCTTCTCTACTCGGAAGCAGAGCGTCGTTATCAGGCGCTAGAAGAAGACTTAAAAAAGGCTCGTGCCGCGCAAGAGGCATTGGTTCCAGGACTCGCCGCAAAAAAGGTGAAGGAATATGCCTCTCAAGCGCTTCGTGTGCAAGAAGAAGTGGCGCGTCTTGGGAAAGCGCTCCCAGAGATTGAGAGCCAGCTGAGCGCTCAAAAAACGCTTTGTGCAAAGGGCGAGGAGGCACTCTCAGAGGCGCAAAAAGCCTTGACGAGCTTTGAACCTCTTTACACGCAAGTCCGTGCGTTGGATGAAGCGCTAAAAACGCGCTTAGCGACGTTAACCCTTCAGCGAGCGCAACTTCAAAAGCTTCGCGAACGAGATGTCGCGGAAAAAGCGGCGCTCACTGCACTCTTGGAAAAGTCGGAAACTTTCCGTACCACCCAAACTACTCTTCAGGCACGCTTTGCCGAGTTAGAAGGCGGGCACGATGAGAGAGTGACGCCGACGCTTTTAAAGAACTATTGGGAAGCTTGGCGCGAAGCAGAAACCGCATACGCCAGGTTGACTGAAAAAACGGCCAAGCTCGAAGTGTTGCGCACGGAACTCAAAGCCAAAGTGAGTAGTGCAGAATCTGCTCTAACGCTTGCCAAAGAGGCGTTTGAGAAAGCGCGTGCAGAAGAAGCTGCTACTAGAGAGCGCTGGGAAGTGATGAGCGCGAGTGAAACCGTACGCGGCAAGCTCACCGAACTCTCAGAGATTCTTTATCGCGAAGCAAATGTGCGTCTCGTGACGCGCACCGACCGTGCGCAAAAAGCGCTCTCCACGCTCTTAGGAGGAGACCTTTTTGCCAAAGACGCGCTTGACTCCTTAGAAGGCATCATGCTCGAAGGTTTGAGTGCAGAAGAACTTAGTAAAGCACGCGCGCCAGAGGCGCTCGCACAACTCTCCACCCTCAAAGCTTCGATTCTTGAGTGGCGAGACGAAGGGGAGGCGCTCAAAAAGACATTGAGCGCTTTGACGAAGACGCTTGAAGAAAAACGCACAGCCCTTGAAGAAGCGGGGAAAGCCCATCAAACGGCTCGCTTGAGTTTAGAGAAGGCGGAAAGTGAAGCGCAGCTTTATGCAGAAGAATTGACGCCACTCGCAGAGCACCTTAAGAGCGCAAAAGAGAAGACGCTCAATGCGCTGCATCTGACGGAAGAAGTCGCGACAAGTGAAGCCGCTCAAGAAAAAGTGGCGCTTTACGAACAGAAGTGGACGCTTTATCAAGAAACGCAAAAAACGCTCAAAGAGACGACTGAAGCCCTTGCGCGCTTTACCGTGCAAATTGAGGCGAAAAAAGAAAGTCTCCTCGCGCTCGCTAAAGATGAACGCACGGCGCTAGAGGTTGTCCAAACGGAAGAGACCGCTTTGAAAGCCCAGCAAGAGGAACGTCAGGCACTTTTTGGTGAGAAGGATCCTGAGGCTGAGCAAAAGCGCTTGCGTGAAGGGGTCGCGACGGCGGATCAAGTTTTGCGCACGGCTGAAAAACTCTATCAAGAAGTGTTGCAGCAGAAAAATCAATGTGTCACGGCGAAAACTCAGCAAGCCGAGCAGCTTCTTCGTCACAAAGAATGGACGAAGAAGGCCAAAGACGAGTTAGACGAAGAAATGCAAAAAGTGGGCATTACTTCTTATAAGGAGCTCCAAGCGCGCTTCATGCCAGAAGAACAGATGCGAGAAACGCTTGCCCGAGGGCAAAGCGCTGAAACGGCACGCCAAGAAGCGAAAACGCGTTTAACTCTTTTAACGCAACAAGCCGAAGACTTGCGAGAGCAAGCGGTGACGGAAAAAGCACTTGCAGAACTTGCCGCCGAAAAAGACGCTCAAGAGGCAGAACTTCTCGAGAAGACTCGCGAACTTGCAAACCAAGAAGGGGTGATTGCGCGCGACAAAGCACTCTCTGAAAAACATAAAGAATTGGAAGCGCAAATTCGTCATCAAGAAGAGGTCTATCGCGATTGGTATGGTTTAAATAACTTGGTGGGCAGTGCCGATGGGCGCCGATTCCGTCGCATTGCGCAGCGCATCACGTTCCGTATTTTGCTGCGCGAAGCCAATAGCGTCATGCGTACCATGACGCGTCGCTACAGTCTTCATGCCGCGGGCAATGGTGGCATGGCGGTTGACGTGGTTGACCATGATATGGGGAGTATTGTGCGCACCGCGGCAAACCTCTCCGGAGGCGAAACCTTTATGGTGAGTTTGGCCTTGGCGCTTGGCCTCTCGCGCATGGGTGGACAGTACTTGAATGTGGATACGCTCTTTCTAGATGAAGGCTTTGGGACGTTAGACGAAGACGCGCTCAATAAAGCGATTTATGCCTTAGAGACGCTTCAAAGAAAGAGCGGTAAGCTCATTGGTCTTATCTCTCACGTGAAGATGATTAAAGAGCGCGTTGCGCTTCAAGTCATCGTGACACCTATTCCCGGAACGGGGCGTAGTGACTTAGAGGGTCCTGGTATCACAAAGCTTGCATCTTAAAACGCCATAAAGCCAAAGAGCCGTCCAAACTGGGCGGCTCTTTCGCTAAGCGATTCGGCAGAAATTAGTGGTCCGAGTGCGGACGCTTTTCTTCCCCAATCAAGTGGGTACTGTCGTATTCGCGTTGATTGCGCTGGTGCTTCAAAATCACCAAAGCCATGCTGACCGAGACGAAGATACCGAAGACAAGCATGGTGCCAGGCACCGACAGATCCAACTTGATGAGAAGCGAGTACACGCCCAACATCACAAGAATGGAGAGATTTTCGTTAAAGTTCTGCACGGCAATCGAGCGACCTGCACTCATCAAGACGTGACCGCGGTGCTGGAGAAGGGCATTCATCGGCACCACGAAAAAGCCCGCACAAACACCCACCAAAACCAGGGCACCTGCGGCAATGAGGACTGCCCAGCTCAAGGTCCACGAGAAGATGGTGATGCCACCCGCGGGGGCTACATCACGCGTGTAGTAACTCATGAGAATGACGAGCACGCCCATGCAAATCCCCATGGGGAGAACGGAGAGCGAGTTTTTAAGCGAAATCTTGGTGGCGGCAAGCACTGCCCCAACCGCAATCCCTAGACTCACCACGGCTTGCATGATGGCGCCTTGCGAGAGATCCATGCCAAGCGCATGTTCGCACCACTTTAAGACCAAGAACTGCAACACGGCACCTGCGCCCCAGAAGAGCGTGGTAACGGAAAGAGAAATCTGGCCCAAGCGATCCAACCAGAGCGTTTTGCAGCTCCCACAGAATTTGCGGATCGTGTGCACGGGGTCCAAAGGCTGCTTCGGATAACGAGCCCCCGTATCGGGAATGGCTAAGTTCACCGAGGACGCCGCTAAATACACAAAGGCAATCGCAAAAATCGCCGCTTCGGCAAAGCTATGAAGTCCAATGGCGTTTAAGTGGAAGAAATTCAAAATCGGATCGGCGACTTCTGGCTTAATCAGTACGCCACCCAAGACAACCCCGAGAATAATCGAGCCCACGGTCAAGCCCTCAATCCAACCGTTGGCGATCACTAATTGTTTAGCGGGAAGGAGTTCCGTCAAAATGCCATATTTGGCTGGCGAGTAAGCGGCAGCGCCTACGCCCACGATGGCGTAAGCCAAAAGCGGATGACCACCAAAGAGCATCAATAAGCAGCCCACGGCCTTCACAAAGTTGGTGAGGAACATCACGCGACCCTTTGGCATCGAGTCAGCGAAAAGGCCCACCCAAGCAGCCAGCACAACGTAGCTAATCACAAAGAAAAGCTTCAGGAGTGGCGTCATCCAGTCTGGCGCACCAATGCTTGACAAAAGAGCAATGGCAGCAATAAGCAGTGCGTTGTCCGCTAGCGAAGAGAGGAACTGCGCACACATAATCGTGTAAAAACCGCGCTTCATAATTAATTTTTTTCTCTACTCAGTCTGCCAAGGAGTCTATTGAGGGGCCTGGCAGGTGAGGCAATGGATGACAAGGATAGGCATTCTCATCGGTCGTCATGGAAAACCAGTGAGGCAATTTTTCAATTTTAGCAAACTAATTTTAGGTCTTTTAGAAAGAAAAAAGAGATTTCCTTTCTTCAGCCGTAAAGATGATATGGAAAACCTGTATTCAGACAAGGAAAGGTGAAAAAACGTATTGAGACAGAAAAAATTGTATGCGAATGAAGGAAGATGTGCGATTTTGACAAAAGGCGAGTAAGATTTTAGATTCAGGTCGCGCATTGTTCGTTTCGCACTTCCATTTGAGAGAAAGCAGTGCAAAGCGAATAAAAAAGCGACCGCGTTGCCCAAGTGCTTGAGTTTCCTCGCCTTGGACGGACTTATTGATGCACAAGAGAGAAGAAAGGATAATCGAGTGCCACGTCCTATATATGCTGAAATTGATATTCCTGCCCTGAAACACAATTTGGGAGTACTACGTGAAAAAGCGGGTGACCGCACGCTCTGGGCTGTTGTGAAAGCCAATGCGTATGGTCATGGGCTTGAAACCGCGGTGATGGCTTTTGAAGATGCTGATGGGTTAGCGACGATTGACCTTTGCGATGCGCAACGTGCACGCGATGCGGGCTGGAAGAAACGCATTTTATTGTTGGAAGGCTTTTTTGATCGCACCGATATTGAGCCCTTGCAGGAGCTAGGTGTCGAAACAGTGATTCATTCTCCGTGGCAAATCGATATTTTGCGCTCGATGCCACTTACCGATGTGCGTGTGCACATCAAAGTGAATTCTGGGATGAACCGTTTGGGGTTCTTGCCAATTGAAGTCAATACCGTGTGGGAACAACTCACCTCGATTAAAGGCGTGAAGGTGATGGGTACGGTGACGCACTTTGCCAATGCAGAGTGGAGTTACGATGCACAAAAACCCGTTTCCGTCGATAAGCAGCTCGCCCGCATGGGTTATTTGGCCCATTCTGCCACAGCCGCTTGTATGGCCAATTCCGCTGGGATTCTTTGGCACCCTGAAGTGGGTGGCGACGGTGTGCGTGCAGGGGTTGCGCTCTACGGGGTGAGCCCAGACTCGCATATTTCTTCTGAAGAATTGGGTTTAATCCCTGCGATGACGCTCTCCGCCAAAATTATTGCGATTCAGCAGATTCCCGCTGGTGAAGCGGTGGGCTATGGCTCTCGCTGGCGTGCTAGCCGTCCATCTCGTATTGCGGTCGTGGCCTGTGGCTACGCGGATGGCTACCCACGTTCAATGCCTGACGGCGCTCCCACTTGGGTTGAAGGCGCTATTGCGCCGCTTGTTGGCGCAGTGTCGATGGATATGCTTGAAATTGATATCACCGATATTCCTGCGGCCAAACTTGGTTCCGTAGTGGAACTCTGGGGCAAGAATTTGTCCGTCAATAAAGTCGCTGCCGCTTGTGGCACGATTGGCTATGAATTAATTTGCGCGCTGGCGCGTCGAGTCCCCTTAAAGATTGTTGAAGCCTATAAAGAAGCTTCAACACACAGAAAAGAAAACGAGTAGAGCGATATGGCTAAAAAAGTCAAAACCGAATACGTCTGTAACGAGTGCGGAGGCACCACCATTAAATGGGCGGGTCAGTGTCCGCACTGTAAGGCGTGGAATACGCTCGAAGAATTTGTGATTAAAGAGGGGATTGCCTCTCGTTATTCAACAGATCGTTTGACGACGGGCCGCGGGTTTGTCGAAACCTCTGGGTCGCTTCAGGACTTAGCGGACGTAAAGGTCGAAGACGTCCCGCGCACACTCACTGGTATTGGTGAATTTGATCGCGTCATGGGCGGTGGGCTCGTGCGTGGTTGCGTGGCCTTAATTGGCGGGGATCCTGGGATTGGGAAGTCGACGCTTCTTCTTCAAGTGATGGCTCGCTTGGTTGAGATGGGGCGCTCTGCGCTTTACGTCTCGGGCGAAGAAAGCCCTTCGCAGATTGCCGTGCGTGCACAGCGCTTACAGCTCCAGCCGCGAGGCCTGGCGCTAATGAGCGAAATTGAGCTCGAACACATCGAAAAGGTGATCTCTGAGCGTAAGCCAGAGTTTGTTGTGATCGACTCGATTCAGACGATTTTCTCTAGCGCCTTAGAAAGCGCTCCAGGGAGCGTCTCTCAGGTGCGTGAATCCGCTGCTCGCTTAACGCGTCTTGCCAAAACTCTTGGCACTACGCTCATTTTTGTGGGTCACGTCACAAAAGAAGGCTCTCTTGCGGGTCCTCGTGTTTTAGAGCATATTGTCGATACGGTGCTCTACTTTGAAGGGGACCAACACTCTAACTTCCGTTTAGTGCGCGCCTTTAAAAACCGTTTTGGCGCGGTGAACGAATTAGGGGTCTTTGCCATGACCGACCATGGCTTGCGTGGGGTGAGTAACCCGTCTGCGATTTTCTTGTCGGAATATAAGTCTGATGTGCCTGGCTCCGCTGTCCTCGTGACGCAAGAGGGCACCAGACCCTTGCTTGTTGAAATTCAAGCGCTTGTGGATACCACTCACTTGCCAACGCCTCGCCGCTTGGCCGTTGGGGTGGATGCGCAGCGCTTATCGATGTTGCTCGCAGTACTGCATCGCCACGCTGGCATTGGTTGCTTTGACCAAGACGTCTTCGTGAATGCGGTCGGTGGCGTCAAGATCGGTGAAACGGCGGCAGACTTGGCACTCTTAGCCGCTATCTATTCGAGTATTCGAAATAAACCATTAGCACGTGGTGTAGTTGTTTTTGGGGAAGTTGGTCTAGCGGGAGAAATTCGTCCCTCTCCGCGTGGACAAGAACGTTTGCGCGAAGCTGCCAAACTTGGCTTCTCTCGAGCCATTATTCCTAGAGCCAATATGCCGCGTACTCCTATTGAAGGATTAGAAATTGTAGGAGTAGATCGTTTGGGTGATGCATTAGAGGCCGCTCTAGCCTAACGATGTGCAAAAAATCCGTATACAATCTGTAGACAACTTTTTTGGGCATTTTGCCCGATCTATTGAAGGATTAAATTCATTATGACGACTTTTACGAAGCTCCTCCCGTCCGATGCCCAGCCCGCTCAGCCGATTTTGGCTCGCGCTCATGACTTGGTATTGACCTCGGCTCAGCGCGCTGAGTGGCCTGAAGTTTTTGAAACTGCCGAAGGCCCGGTGACTGTCGCCGTTGAAGAACGCCGTCCCTTGAACATTGATGACGTTTTCGTTGACGACAAGGGTGAATTCTGGGTGGTTCGTCCTGGTGTTGAACGTGTCTTGCACGTTTCTGGCGATATGCGCACGTTGCAGGAAGCTGCTACCGCTTTGATTTCTCGCGGCGTTCCGGTTGCTGAAGCTCCGGAAGGCTTCGCTGTTTTGCCGATGCCCAACATCGCTAAGATGCTCGGCATGATCGGCCTTGATGTGACCGAAGTGGACGAAGCCTTTGTGCCGGTTCGCTTTGACTTGCAGCAGGGTGGCGGTTGTGGCTGCGGTGGCGGCGGCTGTGGTTGTGGCGGCCATCATCACGAAGATGAAGGCTGTGGCTGCGGTTGTGGCGACCATCACCACGAAGATGAAGGTTGCGGCTGTGGCTGTGGCGACCATCATCATGAAGAAGAATCCTGTGGCTGTGGTTGCGGTGACCATCATCACCATCACCATGAAGGTTCTTGCGGCTGTGGCGATCACCATCATGAAGAAGAATCCTGCGGTTGCGGTTGTGGTGACCACCACAATGAAGAAGAATCTTGCGGCTGTGGCTGCAGCGACGAAAAGGAAGAAAAGGCTGAAGGTTCTTGCGGCTGCGGCAGCAAGTAATCTCAGTATGAGAAGGCGTAGCGCGCTTGAAGCGTTGCGCCACTTTGCTTTTTCAAACCTCGTTGACGATAGTGTTGACGAGGTTTTTCTCTTTTTTAAGGCGCAAAAAAATCTCCGCTTGGATTTTCAAGCAGAGATTCTTTAAGTGCGTTTATTCAAAGATCGTTGGTGCGGAAGGCCGGACTCGAACCGGCACGCCTTTTACGGCGTCAGGACCTAAACCTGGTGCGTCTACCAATTTCGCCACTCCCGCGTGGTTCAGATCCCTGAATAAGCACATAAGAAACCAAGGCTCTTGGTTTCTGGAGCGCACATTGTACCTCGTTTTAAGAACTTTTGCTTAGATTTCTTTTTTGAGGCACTCGTGCCACTCAAAACAGTGATTATCGCGTGGTGTCGCGATCGGCTGTGTCGTTAAAAATCGCCAAACGCTCTTTGTTGTAGGCTGCCCAGGTCATTTTCCCCGAGAGGAATTTTTGCTGGAGCTTTTGAATGCGTGGCTGCACATGTTTAGCAGAATAGTTTGCGTTTTCGGTGTAGCGCTGGTTCCCCGTTGAGCGCATGATCTGGTGCGTGGTGGTGTTTAAATTATTCATTTCTTTAAACACACGCGCTGCCACAATGCGTTGCACTTCGGTGGGGTAGGAATTGTCTTCAAGATAGGCGCGCTTCATCCCCGCAGGTAAGCAGGGCGTCTTATCAAAGTAGGCTTTATTTTGCGGGTTGGTGCAGAGGTTTCTCAAGGAACGGGAAACTTCATCGATACGCTGCTGATAGAGCGTATTTTCCGCAGGGCGCTTCTTGGGCTTACTTTTCACCATCGAGTCGATACGTTCCAACTCGTGAGCACGACGATTGCGCTCAATATTCGTTAAGTCGGGCGAAGAGGTGTTAGCGGACTCAAGATTGCTCACTTCGCTTTCATCGACATGCACGGTGTAGCAAGCAGAAAGCAGGAAAGTGGAACTGAGAGCACAAACAAGAAGGGCGCGCTTAGCGAATTTCATGTCAATAACCAAGAAAAAACGTGTGTGAGACAAAAACCGACAAAATTGTAGCAAAACACACAAAGCTCGGTGCGCTTGTAGATATTGCGAATTGTGAGAGAGGCGTGTCTAGATGATGGGCTTTTTTCCCAAAAAAACTCTTCCTTTCAGCAAGAAAGGATACGCTTCGGTATAATAGGCACTTTAGCTCTGGGCAAAATGGTTGGCGTCGAAAGCATTTAAATCTTCGACTGAGAAGCCTCTCCCAGCTAGATAAGAGTTTAGTGACGGTCCTTTGGAATCGTGCAGATTGTTGCCCCAAAGAGCTGTCCGCAATAAGGTGTTCTACCGAAAAAATTGTGCGGTAGAAGCAATTTCCCATCTCTCTAGGGATGTGTAGTAGCACAGCTCACATGCTCTAGAGATTCTTTTGTAAAGACACTTAAAATGACTGAACAAGAAACCGTGAAGACCGAAGAAACCCCGGTCAATACGTTGGAACGTAGCCTCGAATTGGTGATCTCCAATGACGAATTGAATGCTCGCTTGGAAAAGTACCTCAAGGAATTTGCCAAGTCCGCTAAGATGCCGGGCTTCCGCAAGGGCCACGTGCCGGCTGATCGCGTTCGTGCCATGTATGGCAACGAAGCGTTCGATCGTGCTGTGAACGAATTGATCGGCCTCGCTTGGCAGAAGGCTTCTGCTGAAAGCGGTTTGCGTATCGCTAGCGTTCCGCGTATCGATGCCAAGCAGGTGGCTGACGATGCTGCTAACTTGCACTTTGATGCCGTTTTCGAAGTTTTCCCCGATGTGGAAATTCCTTCCTTCGCTGAAGTTGAATTGAAGCGCTACACCTGCCCGGTGACGGATGCAGAAGTGGACAAGACCATCGATGTGATGCGTCGTCAGCGTGCTACGTACTCCGTCGTGGATCGTGCCGCTCAGAACGATGACTCCGTCAAGGTTAACTTCAAGGGCACCAAGGATGGCGAAGCTTTCCCGGGTGGTACCGCTGAAGGCTACTCCTTCGTTTTGGGTCAGGGCCGCATGCTCCCCGAATTCGAAGCTGCCGTGGTTGGTTTGAAGGCTGGCGAAAGCAAGACCTTCCCGTTGACCTTCCCGGAAACCTATGGCGTGAAGGATCTCGAAGGCCAGACCGTTCAGTTTGACATCGACGTGCTCGAAGTTTCCGAACCGGTTTACCCTGAAGTGGACGACGAATTTGCCAAGTCCCTCGGTGTGGAAGATGGCGTTGAAGCCATGCGCAAGGAAATCCGCGCTAACCTCGAACGCGAAGTGAAGGCTCGTCTCGAAATGCGTACCCGCGGTGAAGTCTTTGAAGTTGCTAGCAAGCACGTCACCTTCGCTGTGCCGAAGGCTTTGGTGAACGAAGAAGCTGAACGCCTCTCCGAACAGATGATGCGTGACTTGGCTGCTCGTGGTATCGACGTTAAGAAGATGCCGAAGATGCCTGCCAACACGTTTGCTGCTCAGGCTGAAAACCGCGTCCGTATGGGCTTGTTCGTTGACGCTTTGATCCAGGCTGAAAAGGTTGAAGGCACGGACGAACAGGTTAAGGCTTTGGCTGAAGACATGGCCGCTAGCTACGAAACGCCTGATGAAGTCGTTGGCTACATCATGAAGGATCAGAACCGCGTTGCCAGCTTGAAGAACCAGGCTACCGAACGTAACGTGACGGAATGGGTCCTCGCTCACGCCAAGACGACCGAAGAAAAGGTTGACTTCGACGAATTGATGGCTACTCAGTTCTAATCTGAAAGCTGGATATTTTGGTTCTTGAGAGGTCGGTAAATTACTCTGACCTCTCTTGCACCCGAGCACTGCGGCAAACATGTACTTAAGTCCACAGCGTGTGGCACTGAGTCCTTATTGCGCAGTGCTTTTTCTTTCTTTGGAAAGAAAAAGCACTAACGCGCTATACTTGAAAAATCTTGTCGGATTTTTGTGCTGGAAGACTGCTGGTGTGACCGAGCTTTCTGGCAACGCTAAAAAACTAACCCAATAAAGAGAGTTGTAGAGTTATGAATCTCATTCCTTACGTTATTGAAGATACCGGCCGTGGCGAACGCAGCTACGACCTTTATTCTCGTCTTTTGCGCGATCGCATCGTCTTTCTCACTGGGGAAGTGAACGATCAGTCGGCAAGTTCCGTTATTGGGCAGTTACTGTTTTTAGAGAGCGAAAATCCCGATAAGGACATCTATCTCTATATCAACAGCCCGGGCGGCAGCGTCACGGCTGGCATGGGGATTTACGACACGATGCGCTTTATTCGTCCGAAGGTGAACACGATTTGCGTGGGCTTGGCGGCGAGTATGGGTGCGCTTCTTTTGAGCTCTGGGGAAAAGGGTAAGCGCTTTGCACTTCCTCACTCCCGAGTGATGATTCACCAGCCTTTGGGTGGCATGCAGGGTCAGGCGACGGAATTGGAAATTGTCGCGCGTGAAATTTTGCGCACCAAGGCTGAATTGAACAAGATTTTGGCCGATAACACCGGCAAACCCATTGAAGAAGTGGCTCGCGACACCGAGCGCGACTACTGGCTCACGGCCGAAGAAGCCTTGAAGTATGGCTTAATCGACCGCATCTTCACCTCTCGTGAAGAAATGGCTAAGGCTGAGTAATCAGTGCAGAATCAATACCGAATTTTGACAGTGGAAGGCATTCATGCGTTTTTGTGCATTTTGTGGAACACCCGAAGATAAGTGTAAAGAGCTCTTTAGTGGGCTACACGGGGAAATTCTCTGTGGGGATTGCGTGCGTGCGATGGAGCAAGATTTGCGCAATCCTGGGATCGTCCCTGCGGCTGATGCTGCCTCTGGCGAAAAGCCCGCTGAAAAGCCTCTGCCTAAACCCAAGGAAATCTATGAGTTGCTCGACAACTATGTGATTGGTCAGGAAAAGGCTAAGCGTACGCTCTCGGTGGCTGTTTATAACCACTACAAGCGTTTGCGTAACCATGACGATGCGCAGCGAAAGGTCGAATTGCAAAAGTCCAATATTCTTCTCTTGGGCCCAACGGGTTCTGGGAAGACGTTGCTGGCGCAGACCTTGGCTCGCGCGCTCGATGTGCCTTTCGCCATTGCTGACGCCACGACCTTGACGGAAGCGGGCTATGTGGGCGAAGACGTGGAAAACATTGTCGCGAAGCTCGTGCAGGCCGCTGACGGCGATGTGGAACGTGCTCAGCGCGGCATTATCTACTTGGACGAAATCGATAAGATTGCTCGCAAGAGTGAAAACCCCTCGATTACGCGTGACGTTTCGGGTGAAGGCGTGCAACAGGCCCTTTTGAAGTTGGTCGAAGGCACGATTGCCTCGATGCCAGCACAGGGAGGTCGCAAGAACCCTGGCAAGTCGATGATCGACGTGGATACCTCCCAGATTCTCTTTATCTGTGGTGGGGCATTCGACGGGATGGAGCGCATTGTGAGCCGCCGTACCGAAAAGGCCGAAATGGGCTTTGGTGGCAAGGTCTTTAGTAAGGACCCAGAAAAGAAGAATTTGACTGAGGTTTACTCCCAGATTGAACCAGGCGACTTGGTGAAATTTGGCTTGATTCCTGAATTGGTGGGTCGCTTACCAGTGATCACCGTTTTGGAAGAACTCGATGAAAAAGCCTTGATCAATATTTTGACGGAACCCAAGAACGCCATCGTCAAGCAGTTCCAGGCACTCCTCGATATGGAAGGGGTGGATTTGGAATTTACCCCAGAAGCGCTCAAAGCCATCGCTCACAAGGCGATTACGCGCAAGACTGGGGCGCGTGGGTTGCGTGCCATTGTGGAAGGCGTTCTTTTGGACGTGATGTTCGATATTCCAACGGACGGCAATGTGGTGCGCGCCATTGTGAACCAAGATACGATTGAGAAGGGGGCTCCCGTGGAGTTGATCCGCGGCGAGAAAACCGCTTCCTAATGCCTTTTGAGGCAATACCTCAAGACTCTTCACCAAACCACCTACATATGATGGTGGAGAGAGCGAGAGATTGTGGTTCACTACTGTAGAATGGAATAAACAGTGAAGGATATCCTCACGGATTTTTCGGATCCGTGAGGATTTATCCACTCTGGGCAGAGGAATCTCTTTTTGATACTGAATGTAAAAGAAAAGGCTCCTTATCGTCGCTTTGTCGACTCGCTTGACACCTCAAAAGAGGCGTAATGAGTAGCAAAGTAGGGCAGCCCAATCGGATTTCTGGACGTAACGAACCCACCAGATGAGGTTATCTCTCGCCTCCTCTCTGCTCTTGAAAACTGGTCCAGTCGTCCCCATAGAGTTTATATGTGAGAGAAAAAAGCAATCCCTTTTTTCAAGCTTGAATTTTTTGGTTGAAACGAATGACAGTAGAACAACATCCCACCCAGATCACGCTCCCCGCATTGGCGATTCGAGATGTGATCGTATTCCCATACAGCCGCTCTCCGATTTTCATGGGCCGTGATAAATCGATTGCAGCAGCTGATTTGGCTCGTGACCAATATGATTCTCAGATCATCTTGATCACGCAGACCAATGCCAAGGTGGATGATCCCCAGCAAGAGGATCTCTATCCAGTGGGGACGCTTGCTCGCGTCGAACAACTCCTCCGTTTACCTGACGGCACCGTGAAGGCGCTCGTCTACGGTCTTGAACGCTACAAAGTGAAGCGTGTTTTCGAGGAAAAAGGCTCCTTGTTCGCGGAATGCGAAATCCTCGAAGTCGGTGAACCCAGCGAAAAAGAAAAGTCGCTCTATCTGCGCGCCTTGATGGAAGTCTGGCGTGCTTACGCCGAGATGGATCGTGCTCAGCTCGAGGTTTATAACAAGTACAAGGACGTCGATGATCTTGAACAGGTCGTCGGTCTTGTGCTCTCGAGCGCTAAGTTCAACGCCGCTGAAAAGGCTGAATTGCTCGTTGAACCGAGTTGGGCTAAGCGTGTGGAACGTTTGACGGAACTCTTTGAACGCGAAGTGCAGTTGCGCGACATTCAGCAGCGCATCGACAGTCGCGTCAAGCGTCAGATGGAAAAGAACCAGCGCGAATACTTCTTGAACGAACAGATCAAGGCTATCCGTAAGGAATTGGCTGGTGGTGAAGACTCGCCAGAGGAAGAAAACGCCGCTGACGAATATAAGGAATTGGCTGAACGCATTGCGAAGGCCAAGCTCCCGAAGAAGGTTGAAGCCACGCTTCGTCAGGAATTGAAGCGCTTGCGTCAGATGCCCGCGATGAGCTCTGAAGCCACCGTGGTGCGCAGCTACCTCGATACGATGTTCGATATTCCTTGGTCGGAAAAGTCGCGCATCTCTCGCGATTTGGCTCGTGCTGCGAAGATCCTCGACGAAGATCACTCTGGTCTTGAAAAGGTCAAGGAACGTATTCTTGAATACCTTGCTGTGCAAAAGCGCGTGGGCAAGGTGAAGTCGCCTATTTTGTGCTTGGTTGGGGCACCTGGCGTGGGTAAAACCTCGCTCGGGGAATCCATCGCTCGCGCAACGGGTCGCAAGTACGTGCGTGTCGCCTTGGGCGGTGTGCACGATGAAAGCGAAATCCGCGGTCACCGTCGTACCTACATCGGTTCTATGCCTGGTCAGATCATCAAGGGCATGATCCGTGCTGGTGTGAAGAATCCGCTCTTCTTGTTGGACGAAATCGACAAGATGGGGATGGACTACCGTGGAGACCCGTCCGCCGCGCTCTTGGAAGTGCTCGATCCGGAACAGAATTCGACTTTCCAGGACCACTATGTGGAAGAAACGTACGACTTGTCTGACGTGATGTTTGTGGCCACGTCTAATAGCTACAACATCCCAGGTCCCTTGCTCGATCGTATGGAAGTCATCAGCCTCTCGGGCTACACCGAAGAGGAAAAGCTTCATATTGCTCGCAACCACTTGTTGCCGAAGCAGTTGAAGTTAAACGGCTTGAAGCCCGCTGAAGTGGACTTCACCGATGAAGCCATTCTTGACATCGTTCGCTACTACACTCGCGAAGCGGGTGTGCGTGGTCTCGAACGCTCGATCGGTAAGGTCTTGCGTAAGATCGTCTTGAAGACGGAACAGGAAGCCGCGAAGCCGCAGAAGCTTCGCCGCATGAAGGGCACGAGTGTGAAGAAGCAGGTGACGAAGGTCACTTCGGAAAACTTGGGGACCTTCTTGGGTGTGCGTCGCTACACGGTCGAATACGCGAAGAAAGATCCGCGTATCGGTGTGGTGAACGGCTTGGCTTGGACTTCGGTTGGTGGCGATTTGCTCAACATTGAAGCGCAAACCTTCCCTGGCAAGGGTCATATCCAGAGCACGGGTAGCTTGGGCGACGTGATGAAGGAAAGTGTGCAGACCGCACGCTCTGTGGTGCGCTCGCGCGCTCGTGAGTTGGGTATCGAAAACGAGACCTTCTACTCCACGGACTTGCACGTTCACTTCCCGGATGGCGCAACGCCGAAGGATGGTCCTTCTGCCGGTGCCGCGACGACTACCGCGATCGTCTCTGCGATGACGAAGATCCCGGTGCGTAGCGACATCGCGATGACGGGTGAAATCAACTTGCACGGCGAAGTTTTGCAGATTGGCGGCCTCAAAGAGAAGTTGCTCGCTGCAGTGCGCGCTGGTTGCAAGACGGTGTTGATCCCGAAAGACAACGTGCGTGACCTCGAAGATATGCCTGAGACCGTTGAAAAGTCCCTGCGTATCGTTCTGGTGACGACGATTGACGAAGTCTTGAAGGAAGCGCTCGTCGAGATGCCTAAACCTCTTCCTGAAAAGAAGGAAGAGAAGAAGGCTGACGCAGAGAAGGCAAGCGACGTGATTCCACCGAAAAAAAGCCGAACCACAAAGCGTAAAGCCACTGTGAATGCGGTAAGCTAAGAGTTAGCGTACGAAATGATGCTTGCGTCATAGAGCTCAAGGCTCTCTACGCAAGCATTATTTTTATCTGCGTTTCTCTTTTTGCCTTTTGAAGCGGATGACCACACGATGAATAAAGCAGACTTGATTGAGAAAATTGCGCTACGCGCGGACCTCTCGAAAGCGAAAGCAAGCGAAGCGCTCGATGCGATGTTAATCGAAATCGTGCTCGCGGTGAAAAAGGGCGATGATGTTCGCCTCACTGGGTTTGGCACTTTCAGTTCAGTAAAGCATGCTGAACGCGTCTATCGTACCCCCTTAGGGGAGGCAGTTCGCCCCGCGGGACGCCATCCCAAATTTAAGGTAGGCAAAATTTTCAAAGATGCTGTAAAATAAATTTTCTGCGTAGCAAAACGATGCCGAACAGAAGAATCCTCGCTGGGTGCTTAGCTCAGTTGGTAGAGCGGCGCCTTTACACGGCGTAGGTCGGGAGTTCGAGACTCTCAGCACCCACCAGCAAAAAAAGTGTGGAATCTTCAGTTGTAGACCTTGACAGGGCTCAAAAGTTCGGTATAATTCTGCTTCTCAGTAACGACACTGCTCGGTATGGAGTGGTAGTTCAGTTGGTTAGAATATCGGCCTGTCACGCCGAGGGTCGCGGGTTCGAGTCCCGTCCACTCCGCCAACCTAAGCTGTGTCGAAACGCTCTGTGCGGAGTGGTAGTTCAGTTGGTTAGAATATCGGCCTGTCACGCCGAGGGTCGCGGGTTCGAGTCCCGTCCACTCCGCCAAACCTAATTCAGTGCGCAAAACGCACACCCAAAAGATGAGTGAGCTCTGATGAACCATGCCAGAGTTCAGCGTCGCACCAGTTTCGGTGCGGAGTGGTAGTTCAGTTGGTTAGAATATCGGCCTGTCACGCCGAGGGTCGCGGGTTCGAGTCCCGTCCACTCCGCCAACCATCTTTAACGGTCCTGAGGTGAAAACTTCGGGACTTTTTCTTTTTCTTCTCCCCTCGTTTTCCCCATTCTTTCTGAAATCCGTAAGGAAAAGTGCTTCAATTTCTCACTAAGCACGGTACTCGTGCGCAAAATTCGCTAAAATCTACCTCTAAACTGGCGTTTTGCGTTCTTTTAGAAAAGGCGCAAGAGAGCCACAAAATGAATGAAAGTCTATTCGTGAGATGCTTGCCATCTCATACTTGTTGTAGGTAAGAAGCGGTTTTTTAATCTTCTTACCCGAGTCAAACCTTAGGGAAGACCATGCTTGACGCATTTCGAACACATAAGCGCTGGCTGATGTTTATCGCCATGGTGCTGATTATTCCGAGTTTCATCGTAACGGGGATCTATAGCTATAACCGTATGCGACAGGCTGACGACGCCATTGCCAAAATCGGTGAAGTATCTATTACGCCACAGATGTTTGACCAGCAAAAGCGTCAGCAACTCGAAGAACTCCGCAATACGTTGGGGGATAGCTTCAAAGCCTCGATGCTCGATAACAAAGAAGGTCGTCAGGCCATCGTTGATCAGCTCGCCAATCAGGTGGCTATCGAACAGGCTGTGCAGCAAAACCACATCAACATCGGTGAAGCTGATGCTGTGGCTGTGATTAAAGCGACGCCCTCCTTCCAGGAAAATGGCAAATTTGTGCCCGCTCGCTATGAACAGTTCTTGCGTAGCCGCGCTACCTCTGACCAGCAATTTGTGATGCAGGTTCGTGGTGACTTGGCCCGTCAGACGCTCACCAACGGTGTGTTGGCTTCTTCCACCGTTCCAGAAGATATCGTGAAGTCCTTGCATTACGCTTTGACGGTGAAGAGCGACATTCGTACGCGCACCTTCAACGAAGCGCAGTATGCATCGCAAACGAACGTGACCGATGCGGACGTGAAGAAGTACTACGACGAACACACGCAGGCCTTCCAGGCTCCTGAAGAAGTTTCGATTCAGTACTTAGTCTTGTCGCCCGATGATATCAAGGTGACGACTAAGCCCAATGAAGACGAAATGCGCACCTACTACGAGCAGAACAAGAACCGTTGGGGCGTGCCTGAAGAACGTCGTGCTAGCCATATCTTGCTCGCCTTTGACCCGAATAAGAAAGACGTCGAAGCTACTCGTAAGAAGGCTGAAGAAGTCTTAGCCAAGGTGAAGGCAGATCCCGATAACTTTGCTAAGTACGCCAAGGAATACTCTCAGGACCCAGGTTCCGCTCAGGAAGGCGGGGATTTGGACTTCTTTGGTCGTGGCATGATGGTGGCTCCGTTTGAAAACGCTGTCTTCTCTGCGAAGAAAGACGAGATCGTGGGTCCAGTTGAAACTGAATACGGTTTCCACATCATCAAGGTGACGGATATTCGTCCTTCGACCGTGCGTCCTTATGAAGCCGTTCGTGGCGAAATCGAAAAGCAGTACCAGTCTCAGGAAGCTGTACGTGAATTTGCCCAGAAGGCTGAAGATTTCACGAACATGAGCTACGAGCAGCCTGATAGCTTGGATCCGATCGCTGAAAAATTCGGCTTGAAGGTTCAGACGGCTGATGGTATCACCCGCGACGGGGCTACGAACCCCGCTCTTCGCACGTTGATTACGGAACACGTCATTGAAGCACTCTTCTCGGACGAATCCTTAAAGGATAAGCACAACACCTCCGCTATTGAAGTGCGCCCGAATGTTTTGGTGACGGCTCGTGTGACGAAGCATTTACCCAAGCGCGTTTTGCCGCTTGACGATGTGAAGGATGAAATCCAGGCTCACTTGCAGCGCGAAGCCGCCTCTAAGTTGACTGCCGCCGCTGGCGAAAAGCTCTTGGCGGACTTGAAGGCCAATCCTCAGCAGTCGCTCGACGGCTTTACCGAAAAGGCTACGGTGAGCATGCAGGCTCCTGGCAAATTCCCGCGTGAAGTGATTTTGCGTGTCGCCTCCGTTCCGGCTAAGGGCTTGCCTGCCTTCACGGGTATTGCTTTGGGAGACGGCTCCTACATGGTGATTCAGGTGCTCTCGCACGAAGTCACGGAACCCAAGCCCGCTGAATTAACGAGCATCCGCAACGAGCTCTCGCAGCTCTATGGTCGCACGGAAGTCGTGACCTACTTGAATGCCTTGCGTCAGTCCTTGGGCGAAAAGATCTTGCGTCCTGCCTTCATTGAAGGGGATGAAACCAATAGCGACGAAAACTAATCGTGCTAGGTGATCTTTGAAGATAGGCTCTCGTTAATTCGGGAGCCTTTCTTTTTTGACACAAAAAAAGTCGACCAGCTCATCAATAGCATGGTCGACTTTTCCTTAGACAAAGCTTTTTAGGCGGGTTCTCGCATCGAAACTAAGCGCGAGAAGGCAGCCTTCATATCTTCGCGCATCAACGTGTTACGTGCTTCATAGAGGCGACGATAGCGCTTGGTGAGCTCCGCGTCAGGGTGGTACTCCCCATCGAGCGAAATATTCGCTTGAAGCGTGGCCACCATGTCCTTTTCTTCTCCGATCGCGTAAGCGCCTAAGATACAGTTGGTGAGCACAGCACCACCAGCGTTCTTAAAACGTACGATATCGGCATTCAACATATGACTCTTAATCTGGTTCCAGAGCGGGTCACGGCTGCCACCTTCGGTCACGGTGATGCGATCAAGGTTGACGCCCGCGGCGCGATAGCTGTCCGCGAGACCAATGTAGTCGTAACCAATGGCCTCTAAAACAGAGCGCCACATCACGAATTGGTCATCGTCCATCGTCATATTCAGGAAGCACCCGCTCGCTTCTTTCTCTTCACCCGAGCCGCCCGTTAAGTAGGGGAGGAACAGCACGCCGTTGCAACCTGCAGGCACCTTAGCAGCGCCAGCGCTCAAGTGCTGATAGTAGCTCGAGTCGCCTTCCTTCTGGCAGACATGGTCCTTAAACCAACGAAGGGAAAGACCGCCCGTGCGCACAAAGCCCCAGTAGAAATAGGTGTCTGGGAGCGTGCCAGAATTGAAAATAAGACCCGTACCAGGGCGAGAGAGTTCAGGAATAATGCCCGAGGTGGACACACAGAACATAGCGCAAGTGCCAGCGACGTCAACGCCCTGGTTAGCGCAGAAAATCCCGGCGCCCAGCATACTTTGCATCGTGTCACCCGCACCACCCAACACAGGCGTGCCAGCTTTGAGCCCTGTCGCAGCGGCCATTTCTTCAGAAAGACCTCCGATCTTGTCCCAAGGCTTCACAATGCGCGGCATGTATTTACGATCGATGCCCAAGATTTCGAGCTGTTCATCAGACCAGACCTTCTTCTGAACGTCGTAGCCTAAACCCCAGCCAGACATGGCGCCCCAGTCAATAAAGGCGTCTTCGCCTTTGAGGCCAGCCAAATTCATCAAAATGTAGGGAGCGTTATGAACAAACTTCACACCGCGCTCGACAAACGCTTCGTTGTTCTTCAAGAACCAGCGAGCAAACATCGCGGGGAACATTGGAGAGGCGAGGGCGTTGCCCGTTTCGCGCCCCCAGATCTCAAGTCCGCGAGCGTTGAGGGCTTCAACGTCTTCTGTCGTGCGGCTATCGAGATAGTTCACATAAGGGGTGATAGCTTTACCGTTGGCATTCACACCAACAATACCGCAGATAATCCCATCGCCCATGATGACGCTCACATCTGCCGGGTCACGACCCATTTCTCGTAGAGAGTGTGCGCAATCGCGCATATTAGCAACGGTGATGTTGAGGAATTCATCCGCATCCATCTGAACCCAGCCAGGTTGCGGATAGTTGAGGGTGGTGGGGCGACTGTGACTCGTCAAACAGTTAAATTCTTCGTCATAGACGGCGACTTTGACGCTCTGTGTACCCGCATCAAAACCCATGTAAAGCTTACCCATTAGGCGCTCCTAGTGATTTTTTAAATAATTTTCTCGGAAATTTTTTAAGGATATAGTGTACCGAGATTTAGGTGAAAAAGCGAATACGCGAAAAGTGCCCGCTTTTTCAGGTGGCAAAGAACATATTTTGCAGAAAAATTACGTGCTCGTGAAGGAAAACTGTAAGCGCTCATGAGAAAAGCCGTGTGGCAACAAGTGTGTCAACACGGCTTTAAGGGATGAGAGTTTTTTGGGAATTAAACGAGTGCCCAGTTATGCACTGCTACCCAGCCTAAGCGCATCGGCCAGTAAAAGGGCCAAATGATGGCGGACATCACACGCTGGGTGGTATCCACTGTTGCGCTTAACGAGGTGGGATCACATGGTGCTGGCGTTCCCACAAAAAACGTCGCTAATGCACCAACAATATATAAACCTGATAACCAAGAAACTGCATGAGACATCATTCAACGAAAATTAAGTCAACTAAATTGAATTCACTCTATATTTTAAAAAACGCTTTCCTTTCTAACCACTGCCATTCGTAGAAGACGGGAGGAGAAATTTGGAGGAGAGAAAATCCTTCTTAAGTGGTAGTGAGGTTCGTCTGTGCGGGTTAATTCTGCTCAATTTTCGTCCAAAAGATCCCGCCTTTTGGTGAAGAATCTGATCGAAGCGAAAAAAGCGTCAAACGCCGAGCGTTTTCGCCTTTCATCTTGGTGTCGGTTTGCTAAAATGCTTAGACCTTATTGGACTTTCGTCAGACGATTAGAGAATTTATGGCTACAAAAAGCGCAGAGCAAGAAGACTACGGTGTTGATTCCATCCAAGTATTGAAAGGCTTGGAACCGGTGAAGTTGCGCCCAGGGATGTATACCCTCACGGATACGCCGCTACACATTATTCAAGAAGTGATTGATAACGCGAGTGACGAAGTGCTCGCAGGCTACGGCACCAAGATTATGGTGACCAAGCACGTTGACGGCTCGATTACCGTAGAGGACGACGGACGTGGGATTCCGTTTGGGATTCACCCCGAAGAAGGTCGCCCTGTGGTGGAATTAGTTTTCACGCAACTGCACGCTGGCGGTAAGTTCGCGAAAAAAGAGGGCTCTGGCCCATATTCCTTTGCTGGCGGTTTGCACGGCGTTGGGGTGTCTGTCACTAACGCCCTTTCTTCTCGCATGGACGTCACCGTCTGGCGTGATGGTCAAGAAGCGCATATCTCTTTTGAAGATGGCCTCGTAGTTGAGCCCTTGTCTCTTGCGCCCTCTAAGCGCGGCAAAACGAAGACGGGGACCTCGGTCACGGCTCGCCCCAATCCTCGCTACTTTGATAGCGCCACGGTTCCTGAAACCGCTCTGCAGCGCCTTTTGCGCTCGAAAGCAGTGCTTCTCCCTGGCTGCGAAGTCTCTTACACCGATGAAGCCACTGGGCAAACCTTGAGCTGGAAGTATGAAGGTGGCCTTCGCGAATACCTTCTCTCAGAGCTCAATGGCGACGCTTACATTTCGCCCTTTGAAGCCTCGGGCTACGCAGATGAATCCACCGAAGGTTTTTCTGTTGGGGAAGGAGCCGCTTGGGTGGTCATTTGGACTGCTGAAGGCGCGATTGAGCGCGAAAGCTATGTGAACTTGATTCCAACACCTCAGGGCGGCACGCACGAAGCGGGTTTAAAGGACGGGCTCTATCAAGCCATGATGGCCTTTATGCAGGCTTATGGTTTACAGAGTAAGAACGTGAAGGTGCTCTCTGAAGACGTCTTCTCGCGTGCCAACTTTGTGCTTTCCACAAAGTCGATTGATCCGCAATTCCAAGGGCAGACGAAAGAAAAATTGACGAGCCGCGATGCGATGAAGTTGGTGAGCAGCTTCGTGCGCCCGCAGTTCGAGTTCTGGTTAAACGACCATATCGAAGAAGGCAAAAAGCTTGCCGAGTTGATTATTGCGCAGGCGCAGGCTCGCCAGCGCCAGTCTGCGAAGTACGAAAAGCGCAAAACCTCTACTGTGGCAGTGCTTCCTGGGAAACTCACCGATTGCGAAACCGATGATATTAGCCGCAACGAACTCTTCATTGTGGAAGGGGACTCGGCAGGCGGTTCCGCCAAGAAGGGGCGCGACAAAGAATTCCAAGCCGTGCTTCCCTTGCGAGGCAAGATTTTGAACACCTGGGAGGTGGACGGCGGTGAGCTTTTCCGCTCGGACACGATTCACGATATTGCCGTCGCCATTGGCGTGGATCCCCATGCTAAGGACGAAAAGGCGGATTTGCGTGGTTTACGCTACGGGAAAATTTGTATTCTCTCCGACGCTGACGTGGACGGTAGCCACATTCAGGTGCTCCTCTTGACGCTTTTCTATCGTCATTTCCCGCAGTTAATCGAGAAGGGACATGTCTTCGTGGCGATGCCGCCACTCTTTAGAGTGGATGTGCCTAAGCGTGGTAAGAAGGCTGAACGTAAGCTTTACTGCCTGGATGACCGAGAACTTCAGCGCACGCTCGAGCAGCTTCGCAAAGAAGGCTTTACTGATGAACAAATTTCTATTTCGCGCTTTAAAGGGTTGGGCGAAATGGAGGCCGAACAATTGGCCGAGACAACCTTACACCCTGATACGCGTCGGCTCCTCCCAGTGGCACTTGGAGGCGTGACGGAAGCCGTGACTCATCAGGTGATGAACCTTTTGATGGGCGGCAATGAAGCCAATGATCGCCGTCGTTGGATGGAAGTCTTTGGTGACGCCGTGGAAACAGACGTATAAGGGTGAGGAGAAAAGAGAATGGGACGTAAACCAAAATCAACGGCCGACAATGACAACATGATGACGCTCTTTGACGACGAAGAGTTCACAGAAACGGAAAATACAGTTGAGAAAGATTCTCAAGAAGAGGATACTAGTACTAATGAAGCAGAAGTAACCCGTGAAGAAGAGGTTACGGATAATAACGATGAGCTTACAGAAAATGGAACTGAAGAAGACATTACCTCTGCGAACGATGCAGAGGATTCCGCAGAGAGTGACGACGGTGATGACGGCGAGGGGAATGGTGATTCTGAAGAATCCGCCCCAGCAGACGTGTCACAAGCCCTCTCCCTAGACGATGTGATGAGTGGCGAACTCGAAGAAGACGGAGCATTGACGCTCGCGCGTTACGCAAGCCGCGCCTACCTCGAGTACGCAATGAGTGTGGTCAAGAGCCGCGCTCTCCCAGAAGTCACTGACGGCCAAAAGCCAGTCCAGCGCCGCATTCTGATCGATATGGATCGAATGGGGCTCAAGGCTGGTAACAAGGTCGTGAAATCCGCGCGTGTTGTGGGTGACGTTTTAGGTAAATATCACCCCCACGGAGACCAGTCCGTCTATGATGCCATGGTACGTATGGCGCAGGACTTCTCCTTGCGTTACCCCTTAGTGGACGGTAAAGGCAATTTCGGTAGCCGTGACGGTGACTCCCAAGCCGCTATGCGTTACACAGAAGCGCGCTTGATGCCAATTGCCGACTTGCTTCTTGAAGAAGTCGACACGGGCGCCGTGGATTTCGTGCCCAACTATGACGGCAACTTCAATGAACCAGTTGCACTTCCTGCCAAACTCCCCTTTGTACTTTTAAATGGTGCCTCTGGGATTGCCGTGGGGATGGCAACGGAAATTCCGTCCCACAACTTGAATGAAGTCGCCGATGCTTGCGAGCATTTGATTGACTACCCCGAATCCAACATTGATGAAATCATGAACTATCTGCCCGCCCCAGATTTCCCCTGTGGTGCGCAGATTATTAGTCCTCGTTCAGCGCTTCGTGATATCTACGAGACGGGGCGCGGCAAGATTCGTGTGCGCGCTCGCTATCACTTTGAAGATATGGCACGCGGTCAGTGGCAGTTGGTCGTGGATGAATTGCCGCCCGATACGTCGTCCGCCGCGGTGTTGAATCAGATTGAATCGATCACGAACCCCAAAGTTCGTAATAAGAAAAAGACGCTCACTAGCCAACAGCAGCAAGCCAAATCCGCCATGCTCGCACTCCTTGATCGTGCGCGCGATGAGTCGGGTAGTGGCACGCCTGTGCGCTTAGTCTTTGAACCAAAGTCTCGCACGATTGATCGCGAAGAATTTGTCCGTACGCTCTTTGCACAGACGTCGCTCGAGAGTAACGTCTCGGTCAATATGGTGATGATCGGCATCGATGGTCGTCCGCAGCAAAAGAATTTGATCACGATCCTTCAGGAATGGATTCAGTTCCGTACCGAAGTGGTGCGTCGCCGTAGCGAAGCCCGCTTAGCGAAGGTGAACGATCGTATGCACGTGCTAGAAGGTCGTACGATCGCGTTGCTCAATTTAGACCGCGTGATTGAAATCATCCGCCAGGAAGATGAACCCAAGGCCGTGTTGATGTCGGAATTTAGTTTGACGGATCGTCAGGCTGAAGACATTCTGGAAATTCGCTTACGCCAATTGGCCAAACTTGCTGCTATCGCGATTGAACGTGAATTGGCTGAGTTGGAACGCGAAAAAGCGGGTCTCGAACGCCTCTTGGGTAGCGATACGGTGTTGCGCCGTGCGCTTGTGAAAGAAATTCGTGAAGCCGCCAAACTCTATGGCGACGAACGTCGTACGCTTGTGCGTGAAGCCGAAACGATCGTCAACGAGCAGAAGGTTGTAGACGAACCCGTCACGGTGGTCCTCTCGAAGAAGGGCTTTATCCTCGTGCGTAAGGGCCATGGACACGATACCTCGCTTATGACCTTCAAGGTGGGCGACGAACTCGATGTGGCACTCGAATGTCGCAGTGTGGATGATCTCTACATCATCACCAAGGAAGGTCGTATCCACACCATCCGCGTCTCCGCGTTGCCAAACGGCCGTGGCGACGGTTTGCCAGTGAGTTCCTTCATTGACGCTGAAAAGGATGCCTTCGCTGGGGTCTTCACGGGCGAGGATGAACAGCGTGTCTTGCTCGCTACAAGCGACGGCATGGGGCTCACCTGCCGCGTGAAGGATCTGCGTAGCTACCAGCGTTTGGGTCGCGGCTTCTTTAAGGTAAACGATGGGGCAGAACTCTTAGCACCAGTCTTCTTTAACGATACCTATAACCTCTGCGCGAGCGTCTCGACTAACGGTCGCCTCTTAGTCTTCCCGATGGAAGAAATGCGCGAATTGAACCGCGGTGGCTTGGGCGTCGTGGTGATGAAACTCGATAAAGGCGAATCCGTGGTAGCACTCACTGCGAGTAGCCAACGCGGTGTGGTTGTGAGCGGCATCGGTCGCGGTGGTAAGCAGCGTGACGTGCAAATTACGAAGCGCTCCTTTGAAGAGTTTGCCTCGCACCGTGCTCGTAAGGGTCGTCCAATTGGTATCTCTTGGAAGGCAGATAAGGTGACAGCGCTCCTCGCTGAAGAAAAGTCGGGTACTTCTGGTTCTGAAGGGGGTTCCGCGCAGGTGATCTCGCTCGAAGAAGTGGCGCCCAGCCTGCCGCTTCATTCCTAAAGAAGGGGTATTCGCTACTAGAAGAGTGTTTTCGAATAGGACGCTCTTCTAGTGGTAGGCTTTTCTACGACCAAAGAAGGAGAAGTGGAAAAACCGTCAAAAAACCTTCACAAGTCGTCTCTTTTCTCGTTAGCATTAAGCAAAAGATCCGTCAATATTCACTGTGGCACTAAGACAAAGTGTTCTAGAGAGGGAGCCACTAGACGTTCCCCACACACGAAAAAAATACTGCCTGAAAAACTAAGGAGACAGGGCTTCTGGCGCTGAGATTAGCCAGAGTAGCCTTGCGACAGTTCTATGAAAGAAAAAATTGTGCGTTATCTCAAGAGCCTCTCAGCTCGACTCTTGCTGCTTACCTTTATTTGGGTGAGTTTTATCTCGGTTCTCGTGGGCTATACGATGTTGCTCAATTGGCAGCTCGAAGCTTCCTCCGCCGCCACGAAAACGATTACCGATATGCGCTACCACACCTTCCGTGTGGTGATTCTCTCGCAACCGATGTATTCCACTGAAACCTTTGATGCGGAGGTGAAAACGATCAACGAATCGTATGCACTTCTCAAAAAGGGTGATCCGTGGTTGCCTTTGATGTTGCCCCCAGGTGAAAAAATCCAAGAAGGTTTGGAAACCGTTTCGATTGAATGGTTTGATCGCCTTTTGCCCATTTTGCGTGCCGCGCGTGAACACAAAGAAGGGGTCAACATTGATGCCACAGAAAAACTGGTGGCCAGCCTCTCTGCGTTGACCGAGAAAGTTGAAGAAGATCGCACGTACTTCTTGTGGCAGCTTCGCTACTTGCAGATTTCGCTCATTATCATGGCGATCTGCTCGCTCTTTGTGATCATGTTCTTGCTCCTTCGCTGGGTGGTGCGCCCCGTGGATCGCTTGGGCGAGGCTATTCATCGCTTGAGTTCTGGAGACTTGAGCGCTCGTGTGGATCACTGCGGGGAAGACGAAATTGGTCAGATTGCCCAAGGCTTTAATTTGATGGCCGATCGCCTCGAAGATTCCTACGACAACCTCGAACAGAAGGTAGCCGAGAAGACCGCTTCTGTGCAGGAAAAGAATAGCTACTTGGCGCAGCTCTATGAAATGACTGCGTTCTTTGCGCAACAGCGTAGCCAAGAAGAAATCATCGAAGGGTTTGTCTCGCGTATTATTCGCCACTCCAATGCCGACGCTTGTACGGTGCACATTATTGATGAGTCCTCTGGCTTGATGCAGCTCGATGCTGCTGACGGCATTAGCGGGGATTTACTCTACCAGCTCTCGCGCTTTAAGAAAGACGAGGATGTGGCGCGTAATGTGCTTGAGAAGAGCTACCCCGTGTGCTTGCACTTGAAAGAATCTGATGAGCCGCTTTCGCAGAGCTTGCGTGCCGCGGGCTTTAACGTTGTTTATAGTTTCCAGATTCGCTCGACAACGGGCGATATTGGGGTCTATTCGCTCTACTTTAAGTCGGGTCCGCGCTTAACCACGCAGTTGGTGCGTCTCTTGAAGAACTTCGCTTCGCACTTTGGTATTGCGATTCAGAATGCTCGTTTAAACGAGCGCGACAGTCAGTTTGCCGTGGTTCAAGAACGTCAGTTGCTTGCCCAGGGCTTGCACGATTCGATCGCTCAGGCGCTTTCCTTCTTGAATTTGCAGGTGCAGTTCTTAATGGAAGCTATTGAGCGCAACGATAATGCGCTTCGTGACGACAGCCTTGCGTCGATCCGTAAGGGCGTGCAAGAGTGCTACGAAGACGTGCGTGAATTGCTTTTGAATTTCCGTGAACGTTTGCACAAAGAAGACTTCATCGAAGGCGTGCAGACCGTGATCAAGCGCTTTGAAGGTCAGGCGCATGTTCAGACGAAGTTGAAGGTCGTGGATAAGGGCATTGGGCTCACACCGCGCCAGAAGTTGCAGGTGATCTTTATCATCCAGGAAGCGCTCTCTAACGTGCGTAAACACGCTCAGGCGCAGTCTGTGTTGATTACGATCGATAACCGCGAAGACCTGCGCATCAACATTTTGGACGACGGTGTCGGCTTAGACGAAGAAGTCGTTGAAACGCGTAAAGGGCAGCACGTTGGTCTTTCGATTATGTCTGAGCGCGCTAAGCGTATTGGCGCTTCGCTCTCTGTGTCGAGAGCAGGTCCTGAAGGCGGTACCTTAGTCTCGCTCTTCTTAGGAAAAGACGCTCGTCATTAATTGCTCAAGGGAACCTCAGCCACCGCGCTGAGGTTTTCTTTTTGGCGCACAAAAAACAAAGTCCACATCGGTTTTGAGACCAATGTGGACTTTGCGCATTTGAGGAGATTAACCTCGAATTAGAGACCGCGTTCCTCAATCAAGGAGGTGAGGGCCTTAGCAAGCGATTCGACGCCTGCGCGGATCTTCTGAGAAGGCACCGTCACAAAGGAGAGGCGGCAGTGATCGACTTCAGCGTCCTGGCTATAGAATGCTTCGCCTGGCACAAAGCCAACCGGCACATCGGAATCCAACACACGACGCAAGAGGTCAGCAGAGTTGAGTCCCTTCGGGAGATTCAACCAGATGAACATACCGCCAGAGGGCTTCGTCCAAGAGACCTGCGGGTGCTTCGGCATGTGAAGTTCAAGGCTGTCGAGCATCACCTGAGCCTTTTCGCGGTAGAGCTTACGCACGTTCGGCAAATGGGTTTCGAGCAAACCAGCGTTCATCACACGAGCGGTGAGCAACTGGGCGTAGGTGCTCGTATGTAAGTCCATATTGGTCTTCACTTGGATGAGTGCCTGAAGGACATGCTTCGGACCGCAGATGTAGCCCAAGCGAAGGCCAGGAGCCAAAATCTTACTCATCGTGCCCAAACGCAGCGTGCGTTCTGGTGCGAAAGCACGCAAGGAGCATGGGGGCTTGTCGCCGTAATAGAGTTCACCGTAAGGATTGTCTTCCACGATCCAGAAATCGTATTCACGAGCCTTGTCGGCCAACTGCTGACGACGTTCTTCATCAATCGTCAAACCCGTTGGGTTCTGGAAGGTCGGCATCACATAGGCAAAGCGAGCACCACGGGCTTCTTCACCAATCTTCGTAGGATCCAAACCCTTATCGTCGTGCTGAAGGTCAACGTACTTCGGCTGGCAGAGGTTAAAGGCAAAGAGCGCACCCAAATAGGTGGGGCGTTCAACCAAAATCTTGGAGCCCAGATCAACGAAGGTACGAGCGATCAAGTCCAAGCCCTGCTGAGAGCCACTCACAATGATGACTTCATCGGCCGAGGTGGGAACTCCAGCTTGCGTTTCATAGCTTGCAATTGCGTTGCGAAGACTTGCCATGCCAGCTGCGCCCGAGTACTGCAATGCAGTCAATGCTTCGTTTTCGAGCGTGCGATCTGCCGCTTCCTGAATTGCCTTAACAGGGAAACCTTCCGGCGAAGGAAGGCCACCGGCGAAACTAATCACTTCAGGACGGTTAGCCAATGCGAGAATCTGGGCAATCACGGAGGAGGCTTTAGGTTTCCCGATGAGGCTGTAGGTCGGCGTCACGCATTCTTGGCAATGAGAGTCTTCTGTCATAATGAAATTCCCAGAGAGAGTATGTTTAGAGAGAGAAAATCCTTCGTTGAAGTCCTTATTTCTTCTTACTTCATCACGAAGGAGGACATCACGAAGGAGGAGGTCCACCCCGATACTTTTCGAGAGGGGGTTCTTTCATTGTATGGCGCGAAGCCCGAATAAATCGGGCAGGGAAAAAATAATTTGCGTCTCACTTTTAATGGATCAGTCTTGATAAGTAGTATTCACTATAAAGAGGACGAAAAACGCTCGATTCGAGCGCAAAAAAGGCGTATTCGGTGAGGAATACGCCTTCCAAACTGTTAAGCCTTAGCCGTTACTTTCTTTTTGGCAGGGGCTTTCTTGGCTGCGGTTTTGGCTGCACTCTTTGTAGTTGTTTTTGTTGCTGCCTTTGCCGTGCTCTTCTTAGCGGGCGCCTTCTTTGCTTTAGTGGCTTTGGTGGCAACGATCTCTTTGGTGCTCACGTCAAGGTTTAATCGCTCTGCTTTTTCTGGCGCATTACAAAATTCGGCAATGGGGCAGCGTTCGCACTCTGGCGAGCGCGCCTTACAGATGTAGCGACCATGAAGCAAAATCCAGTGGTGTGCGTTTTCTAAGAACTGTGGAGGGACTTGTTTGTAGAGCGCATCTTCCACATCGTCTGGCGTTTTCCCAGGCGCAAAGTCTGTACGATTGCAAACACGGAAAATATGCGTATCCACAGCAATTCGTGGCTGATGGAAGGCAACGTTCAAGACCACGTTAGCCGTTTTGCGTCCCACACCAGGGAGCTTAATCAAGTCTTCAAAGCGCTCTGGGACCTTGCCCCCAAAGTCTTTGAGAATCATCTCAGCCATTTCCACAATGTGCTTAGCCTTAGAGCGATAGAGTCCAATCGTCTGGATGTAAGGAATAATCCCGTCAACGCCCAAAGCGGCAATTTTTTCTGGGGTATTGGCCACGGGGAAAAGCTTTGCTGTCGCGATATTGACGCCTTTGTCGGTGCTCTGAGCCGAGAGCGCTACTGCAACGATCAGCTCGTAGGGCGTTGTGTAATTCAATTCACTTTTGGGGTTGGGGTGCTCGTCGGCGAGACGCTGCATAAATTCTGTGCGCTCTTTTAGTGTCAACATGACTATCTCCTAACAGGTTCTCAGAAGCTTCGCAGTGAATAGGGGCCTTCACGCGCGAGTGCTTTTGGCCTTGGCCATAATCTGAGAGATGAGCAAATTCTTCTTTTGAACGTTCGTTTGGCTGATGGCTTCAAGACGAGCTTGATCCGCTTGGCGAAGTCTTTCTAGACGCGCTTCACGTGCCACGTAGTAGCCCTTGGCGCGGTGTGCATCTTCAAGCGTCCATTCTCCACCCGTTTCCACCATATCAATGCAGTCCATGGGGCAGGCAGGTAAGCAGAGTGCGCAACCTGTGCAGCGCTCTTCAATGACGCCATGCAAATGTTTAGGAGCCCCTGCAATCGCATCCGTGGGGCAAACCTTAATGCACCAACTGCACCCAATGCAGCGCGCAGCCACAATCTTCGCCACAGCAAAGGCCATTTCTTGACCATATTCAGGATCAAGTGGTAGGGGCTCAATATTGAGGCATTGGGCAATACGCTGGATGCCTACCTCTCCACCTGGGGCGCAGCGATTAATGGGCATACCGTCTTTGACGATCGCCTCTGCATAGGCCGCACAACCCTCTGTCCCACACTGGCGACATTGGGTTTGAGGAAGTAGGGCATCCACTTGCTCAATGAGTTGCTGCAAAGAACGGTGGTCGTCGTTGGTTTGCATTAATGAGCTCCGTATTGAGTGTGCGTTTACCAGAGCGACTCAACTAAGAGTTGACCTGGGTTCCCAAAGCGAGGCGAAATCAAGCCACGCGCCTTGAGAAGGGCACGCATTTCTTTAATAAAGTCTGGGTTGCCGCAGAGCATCGTACGAGCCGACTCAGGAACGAGCTTGTGTTCTGCGAGCTCTTCAATCTTGCCAGATTCAATGAGCGTGGTGATACGACCTTCCAAAGGAGAAGGTTCACGCGTTGTCGTTGTCAAAATGCGCAACTTTTTATGGTTTGTTTGGATGGCGGCATCAGCCAGCGCATCCACTTCTTTCACGCCACGCGCGGAAAGCGCCAAGATGACGGTATCCCACTCGGAAATAGCATCTGGATCCTTTAAGAGCGACAAGAAGGGAGCAAGCCCCGCGCCAGTCGCAAAGAACCACATCGTGTCACCACCTGGAATACGAGAGGGGAGAAGGTTCCCTTCTGCTTCACCATCAAGAAGGACTTCTGCCCCAACTTCAAGCCCCGTTAACGTGGGCGAGAGTGTACCCCCTTCGACTCGCTTGATCAAGAAGTCAAGGGTGGGTTCAATCGGGTTACTCGACATCGAGTAAGCACGGAAAACGGGTTCTCCCCCATTTAACGCGAGACCAATACGAGCAAACTGCCCAGCCTGGTAATTCCAGTGCTTTGGACGAGAGAAACGTAAGTGGAAGAGAGAATCAGTAAGCGCGTTTTTTTCAAGCAACTGAATGGTTTGCATTTAACGCTACCTCCTAGCGATATAACTGTGAAACGGGATCGCCAAACGACAGGTATCGGCGATCCCGACTGATCATGCTCTCATCGTCCACTCTTGGGGTTTAGAGGGAGGTGAAAGAGGAAAAAATTGTTAGCGCTTCAAGTAGGTAATCTTACCCACGACGCCACGCCACTCATCGGCATCATCCGGAGCGGGTTTACGACGCGTAATAGAAGGCCATTCTTTTGCCAATTCGGCGTTCAATTCGATGAATTCTTCTTGTCCTTCTGGCACGTCTTCTTCAGCAAAAATAGCTGCTTCAGGGCATTCAGGGATACACACGGCGCAGTCAATGCATTCGTCTGGATCGATCACGAGGAAATTAGGACCTTCACGGAAACAATCGACCGGGCAGACATCAACACAATCGGTGCGTTTGCAATTAATACAGGCTTCACAAACCACATGAGCCATTGTAGAGTCTCCAGTTTTTCTGATAAAAATTATTATGAAAGCAAGTCACACTCACTTGAGTAAGACATGCATTTTAGTACCATTTTGAAATTTTTCATAGACTTAGTGCTAAAGAGATGATCAAGATCCTTCACATGGACCATAAAAAAGGATCATAATGTGTACCATGGAAACGCAAAAAGATCTTTTTTTGGCTTAACTAATTCCTCTGAGAAGCCCACAGAAAAAGAAGACGGCCCCATTGAAGTGACGGATGCTCCCGAACCTAGTTATGGGTTAGTGAGAAATACTTCTCGCCGTATTGTGCATGTGGACCTGGATTCGTTTTATGCCTCGGTTGAACAACGAGACAATCCTGCTCTTCGAGGACGCCCCATTGCGGTTGGTAACGCAGATGGGCGAGGGGTCGTTGCGACCGCAAGTTATGAGGCACGCCGCTACGGAGTGCACTCTGCGATGCCAAGCTGCCAAGCAAAACGCTTGTGCCCAGAGATTATTTTTGTGCCAGCGCGCTTTCCTGTCTATAAAGAAACCTCGGCTGCCATTCATGAAATTTTCCATCGCTACAGTGACCTCGTTGAGGGCATTAGCTTGGACGAGGCGTTTCTCGATGTGACGCTCAATAAAAAAGGGGTTGAACTAGGGCTTGAAGTCGCCAAAGCGATTAAGGCCGATATTCGTAAAGAGCTCAATCTGGTGGCGAGCGCCGGCGTTTCCTACTGCAAGTTTTTAGCCAAGATCGCCTCTGACTACCGCAAACCCGACGGACTTTGTGTGATTCACCCCGACAAGGCGCAAGAGTTTATTGATCGGCTCGATGTGGCTGACATCTGGGGAGTGGGTCCCGTGAGCGCTGAGCGCTTCTATAAACGTGGCATTCACACGGGGCTGGACCTTCGCCGAGTGCCGCTCCCACGTCTTATCGAACTTTTTGGCGAGCATGGCACATCGCTCTATCAATACGCACGCGGGATTGATGATCGCCCCGTGATGCCCTATCGAGAAAGAAAGAGTGTTTCGTGCGAAGAAACCGTTGAAGTAGACTTGGTCACGCAGGAAGAAATTAGTGCGCTTCTCGTTCGTGTTGCGGAAGATCTCTCGCGCCGCATGATGCGAAGTGCGTTTGTGGGAAAAACCTTGACGTTAAAGCTGCGCCACGCGGACTTTTCCACCGTGAGCCGTGCGATGAGTGCTCCGTGTCCTTACGATGCTACAGTGGAAAGACTGATTGAAGATGGGTTGAAACTCTTGCAGATGATGAAGATTCCGCCCAAAGGGATTCGTCTCTTGGGGCTTCGCGTCGCGAGCCCCGTGGTTGACGATAACCTCACTCCAATGCTCTGGAGTGAGGAGGAGTTGCTCTAATTGGTTTATTCGGCGTGTGTGATGCCGCCTTTGGCACCGTAAATATCGGAATACATGGGCCAAATCATGGCGTAGCCCACGCCCGTAATGACAGCGACATAAATCGGGGCCAAATAGCCAAAGAAGCTTCCTAATCCTAAGAGCGTAAAGCTTGTATAGAAAAAGACCAAAATCAGCATCCCTAGACCCAGGTAACAAGCCCCAGCGCAAAGGCAGGCTCTCCACTGAAGGACAATCCCTAAGAAAGAAGAAAAGATGCTTTTACCTAACTTTTGCCCAGCGTCAGCCTGCAAAAGGGGCGAGAAAAGGGTGAGCGTCACGACAATGAGATAAATCACCATTGAGACACTAAAGGCATCCCAAGGCATCTGAAAGTCGGGGATCTGCGCTGTTTCTTCTGCTTCTAACACCTTGAAGGCATCTTTCCCAAAGTAAAAGAAAATCCAAATCGCGAACTGCAAGCCTGCGGCATAAACGAGCCCCAAGGTCATCAAGGAGCTGCGAAGCTTTGGCTTACGAAAGAGCGAGAAGAAAAGATCGTAGGTGGGGAGTCGCCCTTCGAGCGCTTGCTTCGTAGCATAAACGAGAAGCAACGTGCCAAAGGGCATCCAAATGCCCGCCAAAATGCCACCCACGAGCGGAACGCTGGAGAGCAGTACACTGATCAAAACGTAGAACATCACCATACCAAGGTAGGTGAGGTGATAGCGGCGAATAACAACAAGGGCCGCCAGAAACCAGGAGAGCCCTTGTTTAAATGGAAGTGGTTGCACGAGTTAGAACCCAAATTTCAAAAGTTTGGTGGTACCTAAGGTGCCCTGAGAGTTGCTACCAGGCGTGGAGTCAATCGGGCGTTCTGCCTGATTTTCCATGGTGTAAGGAATGTGCGTGGAGCCAGGCGTCACGACATACTCGGTGACGCGGTTATCTTGGTCGCGCACGGCTTCAATCGTGGTTTCCTTACGGTTGTTGCGAGGCGTTTCGACACCTTTATCGCGATCAGCCTGCGCTTTGGCCATATCCTTAGCCGTGGGAGCCAGAGCTTCCGCTTCTTTTTTCGCTTCAGCCTTAGCCTGTGCTTCAATCTGGGCTTGAGTCGGCGCCTTAGCAGCCATAGCAGGACTCATCACCAATGTGCTAGCGAGTAGCGCACTCGCCGAGAGAGCAAAGAGACGAATCTTATTCATTTTTCTCATCCTTTTAATGGGGGAATGGGGCGCGCGGGAATTCCACTGCACCTTGTGTTACTTTTCATTTTGCCACGAGACCCGCCAAAAAGTGTAAAAAATACGCCTTTGTTGCGGTTTTTTACCTCACTTCAGACGCCTCATCTGTGAAGTTGCTAAGATTAAAAGAATTCACCTTTTTAGCTGGAATACCATGTCAAACACTGTACTTCTCATCGACGGATCGAATTACCTTTTTCGCGCCTTCCACGGATTACCCGATTTACGTACCAGTCAGCAAGAACCGACTGGCGCGATGCGTGGCTTTTTTGGCATGCTCGGCAAAGTCTGGAATTTGGCAAAACCTGACCGCGCTGTGATCGTCTTTGACGCTCCGGGAAAGAATTTCCGCCACGAAAAGTACCCTGACTACAAAGCAAACCGTCCGCCGATGCCGGACGATTTGCGTGTACAGATTGAACCGCTTCTCGCGATTTTGAAAGACTTGGGCTGGCCGCTTGTATCGGTTAAAGGCGTTGAGGCTGATGACGTGATCGCCACGCTCGCAGAGAAAGCGCGCGCTCAAGGGATGAAAATCGTCATTGCAACGGGCGACAAAGACATGGCGCAGTTGGTGGACGAGGATATTCGTTTGTTGAACACGATGAATATTAAGTTCTACGACAAAGAAGGGGTGAAAGAAAAGTACGGCGTTTATCCAGATCGCATCATCGACTACTTGGCGCTCATGGGCGACAAAGTTGATAACGTCCCTGGGATTGAAAAGTGTGGTCCTAAGACCGCTGCCAAGTGGATTGATCTCTACGGGGACTTGGACGGCGTGAAAACGCACGCTGATGAAGTCAAAGGCAAAGTCGGGGAATACCTTCGTGAAGGCCTTCCCTTCTTAGACAAAGCCCGTGAACTCGTTACGATTAAGCGCGACTGTGAGTTGCCAGAAGAGTGGAGCGATCCAGCAAAACTCAACTTAGTGCCTGCCAATCGCGAAAAGGTGACGGCTTTCTGCCAGCGCTGGGAAATGTCGATTTCGACCATTTTGCACGCCGCTCCTGTTGGCGTCTCGGCAACACCTGCCTCGGCCGCTGAAGAAGGCCCCGCTCAGGGAAGTCTCTTTGATGCGCCAGCAGAAACGCCTGCTCACGAAGGGGAAGTCACTAAACGCAAAGCCGTGGTGATGCCCACGGAAGTGGCCAAGGATGAACTCATTATTGCCCCAGACGAGATTCCCTTTACGAAAGTGGATTCTCCCATCGCACTTCAGACGCTGGTCGAAGCACTGGAAGAAAAACGCACGTTGCCTGTGGGCTTACAGCTTGCCTTTACGGGTGAAGCGCGTCACGCGAAGGTCGAAGGCCTGGTGGTCGCGCTCTCCGCAAAAGATATTTATGTCTACCATGAACGCTTGGGGCTCTCCAGTAAAGAAGTGCTCGACGCGCTCGCCCCTTGGTTGAGTGCCGATACCCCGAAAGTCGCGCACGATGCGAAGACAATTCGCCATGCCTTGCGCTCGCAAGGGATTGAACCAGGCGGTCGTTGGGATGACACGATGCTGATGAGCTATGTGCTTGAGGCGCATTTAAAGCACGAATTGCCTGCGCTTTCTCGTCGCTACTTAAAGCGTCAGATTCCGCTTGTGGAAGAAGTGCTTGGGAAGGGCGCCAAGGCGATTACGCCCGCTGAAGCCGATGTGGATCAACTCGAAAAGTGGCTCTCTGAAGAGGGTGCAGCGATTCGTGCGCTTTCTTCAACGCTTTACGCGCACCTCGCCGTGGACGAAAAACTCAAAGGGATCTACGAGCGCATTGAACGCCCACTCTTGATCGTTTTGGACAAGATGGAAACGAACGGTGTGGCGATCGACAGCTTTAAGTTTGCGCAGGAGTCGGACGACTTAACGCAACGTCTGAAGTCGCTCGAAGAAGATGCCTATCGTTTAGCAGGGAAGTCCTTTAATTTGTCGAGTCCCAAGCAGTTGGGCACCATTCTCTTTACGGACTTAAAGCTTCCCGTCATTAAGAAGACGGCAACAGGGTCTCCTTCGACCGATGAAGAAGTCTTGAACGAATTGGCGCTTGACTATCCGCTCCCGAAGGTGATTCTCGAATATCGCATGATTGCGAAACTCTTGAGCACCTATATCGATAAGCTCCCGAAGATGCTCGATGCTAAGGACGGGCGTCTACACACCACCTTTGGTCAGGCTACGGCTGTGACGGGACGCTTAGCGAGCTCGGAACCCAATTTGCAGAACATCCCTGTGCGCACCCCAGAAGGGCGTCGCGTGCGTGAAGGGTTTGTCGCCAAAGAAGGCTGCCAGATTTTGTCGGCTGACTACTCTCAGATTGAGTTGCGTATCATGGCACACCTCTCGGGCGACGAAGGGCTACTTAAAGCCTTCTCGCAAGGGCGAGACGTGCATAAGACAACCGCCGCGAGCGTCTTTAATAAGACCGTGGACGAGGTCACCGCTGACGAACGTCGTATGGCGAAGGTGATTAACTTTGGTCTCATTTACGGCATGAGTCCTTTTGGCCTTGCGCAGAACTTAGGGATTGACCGTAAAGTGGCGGAAAAATACGTGCAAGACTACTTTGCTCGCTATCCAGGCGTAAAGCGCTATATGGAAGAAAAGCGCGCTGAGTGCCATGAAAATGGCTTTGTCGAAACGGAATTTGGTCGCCGTTTGTGGATTCCCGATATCAACGCTTCGCGTAAGCCCGTGCAGGCCGCTGCCGAGCGTGCTGCAATTAACGCTCCGATGCAGGGGACGGCAGCAGACTTGATTAAACTCGCGATGATTGCCGTGGAAAACTTCTTAGAAGAGGGTGGCTATGAAGCAAAACTCATTCTTCAGGTGCACGACGAATTGATTCTCGAAGTGCCAGAAACAGAAGTGAAGGAATTAAAAGATGCCGTGCCACGCTTAATGGCAGAGGTCGCTTCCTTGAAGGTGCCGCTCATCGCTGAAGTGGGCGTAGGGGCAAGCTGGGAAGAAGCTCACTAAAAACCTAGAAAGAGAAAAACCGCCTGAACGGCAAATGAGCGTTCAGGCGGTTTTCTATATAAGCGAAGCAAAAATCTTAGAGGCAGGAGCCCGGCTTCATCGGCACCAAGGTCATTAACTTCTTGCTTTCAGCGTCGAAGAAAACCACCGATTCGCCATCGGCCTTAACGGTCTTGGCGGCCTTCAAATTCGAGACAAAGCTGTTTTCCACCTTCATTAACGCGGGACCACAAGCGCGCTTGGTCATGCCCATCTGGGAGAAGTCGACCTTGTCGCCCTCTTGCGTCATTTTACCCGTGATGCTATTGCAGGCAGTGTTGCCCGAGAGTTCTCCCTTGTCGCTAATTTCAAGCTCAGGCGGGAGTTCGCAGTCTTCGCTGATCACTTCAGCCCACATCAAAGAGCGACCCGCCAATTGCGGGGCCTGTGCATACGCCTGAGTGCTCAAGGCGACTAACGAGGTGAGCAGAGCGGCGGCCAATGTCTTTACTGACATAGAAAATCTCCGAAATTTAGAGAGTAATTGAAGTTTGGTTGAGTGTGAGTATAGCAACTTAAGTTTGCGCTACCTTAAAGCAAAGGACTCCTTGCAACATTCTCTCACTACTGAAACAAGCGCAAAAAAGCCAATGAAAAACCTCGCGAGCATTGCTACCCGCGAGGTTTTGAGGTTGAGAGATCTAAACGCTATGGGTTAGATGAGCTTTTCGCCCTCTTCATAAGGTTCAGAATGCAATTCGCCTTCCATGGCGGTCACGACCACTGCAGAAGCAGCGTCACCCACCACGTTAATGGACGTACGGATCATGTCGAGAATACGGTCCACACCAGCGATCAAGGCCACGGCTTCGAGCGGAATACCGATCTGCGTGAAGACGATGGTCGTCATGATCAAACCAGCGCCCGGCACACCAGCCGTACCGACGGCAGCGAGCACACCCATCACCACGACCGTGAGCTTCGTCGTCATGTCCATCGGAATACCGAAGACTTCAGCGGCGAACACAGCGCACACGCCCATGTAAATGGCGGTACCGTTCATGTTAATCGTGTTACCGAGCGGAATCGAGAAGGAGGAAATCGCTTTGGTTGCGCCTAAACGACGGGTGGAGTCCAAGTTAGCCGGCAAGGCAGCGGCGGACGAGCAAGTCGTGAAGGCAACGAGCCAAGGTTCGAAAATACCCTTAACAAACTTCATCACTGGAATCTTCGAGAAGATGCGAACCATCGGCAAGAGGACCACACATACGAAGAAGACCGTGGCGAGGAAGGAGCTCAGAATCAAGGAGCCAAGCGGCAAGAGAACCGAGAGACCATGGCGGCTCACCGTGAAGGCGATCAAGCCGAACACACCGATCGGAGCAAAGCGCATCACCGTACCGGTCACACGAATCATCGTGTCGCCAACGACTTCAAAGAAGTTGAGCACGGGTTTAGCACGTTCGCCCAAAGCGGAGAGTGCGAAGCCGAACATCACAGCAAAGAAGATGATCTGAAGCATGGAGCCTTTGGCCATAGCTTCAATCGGGTTAATCGGCACGATGTTGAGCAACGTGTCAACGAGCGGCGGCGGAACAATTTCCTTAGCCTTCAAGCCTTCCGTGGATAGGTCCAAACCAACGCCCGGCTGAATAACCGAAGCGAAGATCAAGCCAACGGCAACGGAAATAGCCGTCGTAATCGCGTAGATGAGGAGGGTCTTTAAGGCAACGCGACCAAGTTTGGACGTATCACTAATCCCAGCAGCACCTGCAATGATGGTAGCGATCACCAACGGGACGACCACCATACGAATCAAACGAATGAACAAATCGCCCAGTGGTTTGAACCACGTCTGAGCAAACTGCGTATCGACCATAGCACCAACGATAATACCGACCACAAGGCCGATCATCATCTGCCAGGCCAAACCTAGTTTTTTACCAGAGGACATATTTTTCCCACCCTTATGCTAAAAATTGTCCGATTGAAGAAAGTTCTTAGAGATATAGAGGTACGCTAAGAATGTAAAGGCAAGAGTTTTTCTTGCTTTTTTGATTGTATTGCCTTGCTCTTAACGTAACGCTAGAGAAAAACCCTAGGGTTTGGAGAGGAAGATCCGCGATGTGCTCATAAGAGAGGCGTTCACGTAAGGAAATATTGCAAAATTTGACGCTCATCAAAAGAAAGTCCGATTTTATTTAACTATCGGTTAAATAGTTTGTTAAAAATCCTCCTCTTTTTTACGTAGATGTTTCTGAAAAATTAGCTCTTTTGGATTGCGTCGAAAGAATGAGTTGCGAGAAAAACGGTTTTTGAGACCGATTTCTTCGGGATTTTGTTTCTTCGGGATTTTGCTAGGAGAGAAAGCTCGAGAAAAAACGAATAATTGACTGAGGTCGGGTAAAATTCAAGAACAATAAGCGAGAAGAGGGCGATAAGTGTCTCTTAGCGCGTGGCTGGTCAGAAGGCCAGCATTCTGAATCATTAAGGAAGTGCTATGTCAGAGAAACAGAAACCCGTTGAGTCGTTGAGTTTTGAAGAAGCCATGGAAGAGATCGAACAGATCGCGGGCAAACTCACTTCGGGGAATCTTACGTTACGAGACTGCGTTGATAGCTATCAACGTGGTGTAGCATTAGTGAAACGTTGTCGAGACGAGCTCCAAGAGGCTCGTGAACAAATTCAAGTCTTGCAGGCCGACGCTAACCCCACGGCAGCGAAAGACTTTGTCGACGAAGAAGACACGCTCTAAACGGAAAAAAAAGAGTGAAAGCATAATTCTGAAAAGGCAAGTGAGATGGTTGAGAGTCGTCCAAATTTTCAAACCTGGGGCCAAGAAAAGGCTGAGCACTTTGAGCGCTATGCAGAGCGTCATCTGCCCCAGCCAGGAAGTGGTCCCAATGAGCTCATTGACGCAATGCGCTATGCAGTCTTGGGTGGCGGAAAGCGTATTCGCTCTTTGCTAGCTTATGCGGCAGGAGAAGTCTCTCGCGCCGAAGCAGGTGTGCTCGACTCGGTAGCCCTCTCGCTAGAATGCATCCATGGCTATTCGCTCGTGCACGATGATATGCCTGCGATGGATAACGACACGCTTCGTCGTGGGAAACCCACCGTGCATGTCAAGTTTGGAGAGGCTACCGCGCTTCTTGCTGGTGACGCACTTCAGTGCCAAGCCTTTGAAGCCTTAAGCCAAATGACGGCTGAACCTGCTATGGTATTGCGATTGGTGAAGACCCTTTCTCACGCCTCTGGCGTTCGAGGCATGTGTGGCGGGCAAGCGTTTGACTTAGCCATGGTGGGGGAAAAACCTGGCATTGAAGAGCTCTCGCAAATGCAAGCCTTAAAGACGGGCGCCTTGATTGAAGCGGCGGTCCTGATGGGCGCACAAGTGGGCCAATGGGATCGCTTGGCAGAATTTACCAAAGAAGCGCTTTTAGAATACGCTGACCATTTGGGTGTTGCGTTCCAAGTGGTGGACGATATTTTAGATTGCACTGCCGATAGCCAAACATTAGGCAAAACGGCAGGAAAAGATGAAAAAGACGACAAACCCACTTGGGTGTCGTTACTCGGTCTAGAAGGCGCTCGCGCGCGAGCTGAAAGCTTGCACCAAGCCGCGCTTGCCGCGCTAGACCGTATCAAGCAAGATCGCTTTGTCGCGCCAGACGCAACAGTGCGCCTCAAAGAAATTGCTGATTACGTGGTTTTGCGTAAGTTTTAAGTGAATAAAGAAGTTTCTCCACTAAGAGAGGGATTTTCTTTTAAAAAATTTTGTGTCACTATACAATGATGGCCGTGTGGCTAAGCCTAAGGAAGAAAAGTGACTTCGTATCCTGTATTAGAAAAGATCAACGACCCTAAAGATCTTCGAGCTTTAGATGAAAAAGAATTACCAGAATTGGTGACAGAGTTGCGCCAATTCTTAGTTGACTCCGTCTCGAAGACGGGGGGACACCTCTCGAGCTCTTTAGGCGCCGTGGAATTATCGATTGCCTTACATCGAGTGTTCAACACCCCGGACGATCGTTTGATTTGGGACGTTGGACACCAGGCTTATGCACACAAAATTTTGACTGGTCGCCGTGAACAGATGGGCACGTTGCGCCAGAAAAATGGTCTCTCTGGCTTTCCAAAACGCACTGAATCCGAATACGACGAATTCGGCACGGGTCACTCTTCCACTTCCATTTCTGCCGCTCTTGGTATGGCGGTTGCCGCGAAACTCGAAGGCAAAAAAGATCGTTGGCACGTCGCGGTGATTGGTGATGGTGCTTTGACTGGTGGGATGGCGATTGAAGCATTGAACGATGCGGGCTTTTATAAGTCTGGCGTCAAGCTTCTCATCATTTTGAATGACAATGAATGCTCGATTTCGCCACCTGTGGGCGCCATTTCGGCTCACTTAGCGAAGATGGTCTCAACGCGCACCTATATGGAGTGCCGTGAACTCTCGAAGAAGATTTTGAAACCTGTGCCTGGTCTCTGGAAGATCGCGAAGCGCATGGAACAAAACGCCATCTCCTTTATGAGTCCGCCCTCGAACCTCTTTTCGAGCTTTGACTTAAATTACTACGGTCCGATTGATGGGCATGATGTCAACGGGTTAATCGAAGTGCTCTCTAATTTGAAGCAGCTCGACTGTCCTTGCGTGCTCCACATCGTAACGAAAAAGGGTCACGGGTACGAACTCGCTGAAAAGGATCCGACGGCCTATCACGGCGTAGGGAAATTCGACCCCGCGGTGGGGTTAGTGAGTGGTCCCAAGGGAGCTCCCACCTATACGCAGGTCTTTAGTCAGTGGATTGAAGATAAGGCTGCTGCCGATGAACGTCTTTACGCGATCACCCCAGCCATGCGCGAGGGTTCTGGCTTAGTGCAGTTTGAAAAGCTTTTCCCAGATCGCTATCGTGACGTCTCGATCGCCGAGCAGCATGCGGTCACGTTTGCCGCAGGGCTTGCTTGTGAAACGATTCGCCCAGTGGTGGCGATCTACTCCACCTTTATGCAACGCGCCATGGACCAGATTATCCATGACGTCGCCCTGCAGAATTTGCCAGTCCTCTTTGCGGTGGACCGTGGCGGCTTGGTGGGGGCAGACGGCGCAACGCATCATGGGTTCTTTGATATTCCGCTTTTGCGTACCGTGCCTAACATGACGGTGATGGTCCCCTCGGACGAAAACGAATGCCGTTTGATGTTAAATACGGGCTACGAATTAGGCACGCCTGCCTCAGTTCGCTATCCGCGTGGTAAGGGTCCAGGCGTAAGTCCCACGGCAAAACTTGATGAAACGATTCCTATCGGGAAAGCGCGTCAGCTGCGCCACGGGAAGAAAGTCGCCATCTTGGGCTTTGGCTCCATGGTCTCTCGTTGCTTAGAAGTGGCGGATACGTTTGATGCCGCTGTCTACGATATGCGCTTTGTGAAGCCTATTGATAAAGAGACGATCCTTGACGCGGCCAAGAACTTTGACTTGCTCGTCACCGTGGAAGAAGGGGTTCTCGCAGGGGGTGCGGGTTCCGCAGTCCTTGAAGCACTCTCTGAAGAGGGCGTGACGGTGCCCACGCTTCGTCTAGGCCTTCCGGATGAATTCTTGGAGCAGGGCACACAAGACGAACTCTTGGCAGATGTGGGTCTCTCGGTTGAGGGGATTCGTGCCTCGATTCAAAAGCGCCTCGAAGTGCTCAATCTCGCCTAACTTCTCGCTAAGTCTCTGAGAAATCACTCTTTTTTGAAGTCCCGTTGATCCTTGGTTGGATCAGCGGGATTTTTTCACGCCTTTTTCTCGAAAAGTTGGGGGTTGCTCCCAGCTTTTCTCCTCCCAGTTTCCAGATTTTGATTAAGTTATTGATTTATAAGGGAAAATTTCAAAATATACTCTAGACCTAGTTCTCCAAGGAGAGAGAATTACTCCTTCTAGAGGGGTAGAAGTTGAGAAAAATTGCGCTTTTTTTGCGTTTAGTTCAAAAAAATTGTCAAAACCCTAGGGATATTCCTAGGAATTTTGTCTCTTGACCTGTGGGAGACCCTCGGTCTTAAAGTTTCTTCCATGCTTTTTTAATCACAGCGAAATTCGTTTCGCGCACTTCGAGGTCAACAATGACAAAAGAACTTTCTCGCCGTGCCTTTTTGCGCACAGGTTTAGTCAGTGGTGCGACTTTGGCCGCCTCTCCTCTCGTTCACGCTGCTGGTGGTATTTATAAGTCGGGGACTTATTCCGCTAAGGCCGCTGGTATTGGTGACGTGACCGTCACGATGACGTTTGATGAAAACAAAATCACGAACGTGGTGTTGGATGTGGCCAACGAAACTCCGTCGATTGGCCAAGCTGCTGCCGAAACCTTGAAGAAGCAGTTGATGAGTCTTCAGAGCGCTGAAATTGATGGCGTCTCTGGTGCCACCATTACGTCTCGCGCTGTTCATCAGGCCGCTGCCAAGTGTATCGCTCAAGCTCGTGGCGAAATCCCCGTTGAAGTCATCACCAAGAATGAAGAAAAGGATGACGGCGACTGGCTCGGCAAAGCCCCTGAAATCGCTGAAAAAGATATTGTTGCCACGCACGACACCGACATTCTCGTCGTGGGGTGCGGTACGGGCGGTATGTTCGCCGTAGCCGCCGCTGCTGAAGCTGGTGGCAAGGTGATTGGTATTGATCGCTTCCCTGTGGGTACTGGCGTTCGTGAAGACTTGGGTGCTATTGATTCGCGCTACCAGAAGAAGTGGGGCACGAAGATTGACAAGTTTGACTTCATCACGATGGCTACGCAGTACGCTGGTGGCCATATCCAGCAGGATTTGGTGAAGCTCTGGTGCGAACAGTCTGCTGAAGCCATTGATTGGTTGGGGGACCGTTTGGAAGAACGTGGCATCGAACTCTGGCACGAAGCGGGCGACAAGGATGACCATACCCGCTATGAACACTTCGCCACGGGTCACTCTCCTCGCTTGCCGCGTGGTAAGGACGGCAAATTCACCGTTACGTTGAGCCAGGTCATTGCTGACTACGCGCTTAAGAAGGGTGCTCGCTTTGACTACAGCACCAAGATGGTGAAACTTGAAAAGAATAAAGAAGGTCGCGTCACGGGCTGTATCGCTCAGAATAGCGAAGGCCAATACGTGCGCTACAACGCCAAGAAGGGCGTGATTGTGGCAACGGGTGGCTACGCTAAGAACATCAAGATGATGGAAGCGCTCCAGCCTTGGAACCTTCGTGTGGTGGGTCGTACGGGTGCTATGCCTGGCGCTCACGGTGACGGTATCCGTGCTTGCCTCTGGGTTGGTGCCAAGATGGACGAAACCCACTCCGCTTTGAAGTTTGACCGCTGCGCAGTCCGTCCGAATCAGATGCCTGGCGTCGAAACGATGAATTCTGGTGACTCTGGTTTCTTCTGGATGGGTTCTCAGCCTTGGCTCAAGGTGAACGCTGATGGTAAGCGTTTCATGAACGAGTCTGGTACCTACGAAAACATCCTTCACGCTGACGAATACCAGAAAGGTCACAGCCACTACACGCTCTTTGATAGCAACTGGGTGAAGTACGCCGAACAATTCAAGATGCACGGCTGCTCTCGCATGTTCCCGTTCGCGAACGGCGCTGACCCCAACATTCCTTGGCAGGTCGTCGAATCGAAGATGCTTCCTGGCTTGATTGAAAAGGGCTTCGTGGTGAAGGCCGATACGATCGAAGAATTCGCTCAGAAGCTCCAGTTGCCGGTCGAAACCTTGAAGGCCACGATCGCTCGCAACAACGAACTCTACAAGAAGGGTGAAGACGTGGACTACGGTAAAGAAGCTCACCGTCTCTCCCCGATCGATAAGGCTCCGTTCTACGGCGCTAAGAATACGGGCTGGTTGCTCTGCACGTTGGATGGTATCCAGATCAACACTGACATGAACGCTATCGACACGGAAGGCAACCCTATCCCGGGTCTCTATGTGGTCGGTAACGACAGTGGCAGCTACTTTGCGAACGAATACCCGAACCTTGCCACGGGTATGGCTTGCGGTCGTACGGTGACCTTTGGTCGCATCGTAGGTCGCAACCTCGCCAAAGCGAAAGCCTAAGTAACGACTTAGTCCCCTCCAGAGATCCATATTTCACCACCAGGCGAGATGGTAGTGGGGCATGGATCTCTGGAAATGCTCTCATTTTTTTAGACCTCTAGATTCCCTCTAAAGAAAGGAATCACCTACCAAGGAAAAAGACAATGAAAACCCGCGTATTTGCTGTCGCCTTTATTGGCGCAATGGCTGCGATGAGCGCCTCTGCAACTGATGTTCAAATGTATGGTGTGCTCGACTACGGTATGTCGATTCAGCATCGCTCTTATGTGGATCAACCGAGCACTACGAAGACTGCGATGATGTCTGGTCAGTACATCGGCTCTCGTTTCGGGATTAAAGGCACGGAAGAACTTGCCAATGGCGTGAAAGTTGGTTTCGTGTTGGAAAACGGTTTCAGCGCTGATACCGGCAAGATGGGGCAGGGCGACCGCCTCTTTGGTCGTGACGCTCGCCTCTTTGTAGAAGGCGCTTTTGGTCACGTCTCCTTTGGCCGTATGGGTTCCATGGTGGGCGGCAACGGTCCGTTCGCTCGCTTTGGCCACGTGGTGAGCCCGTTCTCCTGCGGGTGGGGCGACGTTGGTGGCACCTTGCAGGTGGTCTCTTTGGGCTACGAATTTATCGATAACGCCATTGCCTACACAACCCCGAAGTTTGGTGGATTTGACGCTACGGTTCAGTACTCCTTCGGTACCGACTCCACGAAGTATGGTTCTGGCACGGAAGGCAAATCGAGCGTGGGTCGCATGTATAGCGCGACCATTCGTTATCAGAACGAGCGCATGATGGTTGCTGCTGGTATTGAAAACATCAACCAGGCTCAGCCTGCTGCTCGCCAAAACGATTTGGACGACTCCTTCTCCTTTAACTTGGGCGGCAACTACAACGCTGGTTGGGCGAAGTTCTACGGCTATGGTCAGTACTTCCAGAACTACGCTGCTACCTCGAAGACCACCATGTTCACGATTCCTTCTGGTATCGATGGCTACGGCATGATCTTTGGTGTGGACTTCCCGCTTCTCGGTGGTAACTTCAAGGCTTCTGCTGGTTATGGCGACTTCAAAGGTAGCCACGAAAAAGATTTGAAGATGAAGACCTATCAGGTGGCTGCTGGCTATACCTACCCGTTAAGCAAGCGCACGACGCTCTATACGGCAGCTGATTGGATTCGTTCTGACTACTCGGATGCCTATGAAGCAAACCATCCGAAGGCCACGGAAGGTGTGTATGAATTGATCTTTGGCATCGTGCACAAGTTCTAAAAAGCTAAGCTCCAACGGTGATAATTCTCCCCCGTTCTCTTAGTGTCTCCTGAGGACGGGAATCACCATCTAGGGCAAGCCCGTAGCGGGTGTTGGTTTAATCCTTGGTTCGGATGGGGATCAAGAAGCGGCCAATACAGTTACGAGCTTGCCCTTCTTCGTCTGAAAGACGCATTTCGTTCAAAAGAAGCGAGTCTCCCGATGGCGTGAAACCCAATTCGCGCAGTTTGTCAAAAGCAGGGTGTTTACCCAACAAAATAGCTTTCATCCCAAAAGCGCCTTCCAATCCCCAGAAGTGAAAGACAAAAGCTTTCTCAAAAGCGAGCTTAATAACGGCATCGTTCGTGGGTAGCGCGTACTCTTTCATCATGCTTTCAGAAATCGCTAGCCCCCAAAAAAGTTCAGTTGGTAAGGGGGCGCTCCCTTGCTTTACGTAGAGCGCAGATTTCGTCACTGGCAACCAAGAGAGCCACTTGTTGAGGAGCTCATAAATCGCGGGCTCTTTGAGAAAGTCCGTGGTATGCGTGTGAAAGAGGAAGTAGTAAGGTTCAACCGTCGTGATTTCCCAATCAATCGGGCGAAGAATACGCTCTTTTTGCCAGGCTTGGAAACGACGATGTTCGTCCACAATGCTCTTTAAGCGGGCGATTTCTGCACTAATTTCTTCGACACGCGCATCTAAAGTTGCTGTGGCCTCGGTTGGTGTCTTTTCCCAAAGCGCTTGCATGTCTTTAATGCTCACACCGTAGTTTCTCAAGCGCAGGTATTCAATCACGCGGGCAGATTGATCAAAACTGTAATAGCGGTAGCCACTCTCTGAAGGATGAACCTCTAAAAGTCCATTTTTTTCATAGTGCTTCAGGTAGTCAGAGGAGACGCCGAGATAGCGCGAAAAGTCTCCGATACGGTATTTTTTCAAAGTCGAAGTGGCCATAGTGCAAAAAGAGATTAGAGAAGATGGGCTGAGAGCCTTTCCATTGTAGTGTTTTTTAGTTGGTGAGCGATATTAAACTCGCGCGAATACCCTCTATAAGTGGGTAAAAAACGACTTTTGGTCAAAAATCAAAAGAAGGCGGTACAATGAGGAGTAGGGAGTCCAAACTCCGCCCAACTTCACCCACAGGAGATGGTGTATTGCTCCGAGCAACTGCACCATGAAAGCTTATGACACTGCAGCACAACTTCTCTCTCGATGGTCTGACCACGTTTGGTTGCCGCTCTGAAGCACAATACTTCGCGCGTGTGAGTACGCTTGAAGAATTGAAAGCCGCGCTCGCAGAAGCGCAAAGCTTGGGCATTAAAGTGCACCTCTTGGGTGGTGGCGCCAATACCATTGCTCGAGAACATATCCGTGGGTTGGTGCTCAAAATCGATATCAAAGGATTTGACCTTCAACCTCATGGTGAAGATGAAGCGCTTGTGACGGTGGGTGCAGGCGAAGTCTTTGATGATGTGATTCGTCGCACAATTGAAGCGGGCTACAGTGGACTTGAAAATTTAAGCGCAATTCCTGGCACCGTGGGTGGGGCTGTGGTGCAAAACATTGGCGCCTATGGGGTGGAATTGGCTGAGCACTTTGTGAGCGTGCGCATTTGGGATCGTCAATCTCAGTCTGAGCGCGTCTTAACGCTTGAAGACTGCGATTTTGCTTACCGCCACTGTGTCTTTAAGATGCCTAAAGCATCGCAGTGGGTGATTATCTCGGCAGTACTTCGTGTGACGAAGAGCTTTAAGCCCGTGATTGGCTACAAAGACGTGGAACAGGTCTTAGAGCGCGAAGGACTGACTGCAGAAACCTTGACGTCCGCGAAGATGGCGGAGATTATTCGGGAAATCCGCGCGCGTAAACTTCCCAATCCTGCGGAAATTGGCAACGCCGGGTCGTTCTTCACGAACCCCATCGTCAACAAAGTGCTCTGGAAGAAAGTGCTCACCACCACTCCCAGCCTTACCACCTACAAAATCGGTGGCGGTCGTATGAAGATTGCCGCAGCAAGCCTCATTGAAGCGGCTGGCTTCAAAGGGCAGAAGGCAGGCAACGTTGGCGTCTCGGATCGTCATGCGCTGATTCTGGTCAATCACGGTGGCGCAACAGGCGAAGAAGTCCTGGTCTTTGCGCAGAGTATTCAAAATAAAGTCGAAGCCCTTTATGGGGTGCGTTTGGCAATGGAACCCGTGGTGCTTTAATGTCGAAAAATACTGAACTTGGCATCGCACCGTGGAGTGTCGCCTCACTTGCGGAGGACACAATACCGCTTCTGGAAGAAGCCTATTATTCCGAGTGGCGCCACGAAACCCTAGGTGACGATGCACTCGCTCGCAAGATTGCGCGCTACTTTTGTGCGCACCTTGCCAATCAAACCAACTTGTCGGACATTTATATATATAACCACAGGTTTGCTGGCGTGGTACTTGCTCGCATCAACAGTCAGCCAATTACGTTAAAGTTGCCACCCGAGTACGATGAGGCAGCGCTTGAAGCGGAAATCAAAGCGACTGAGCTTGGACGCAAATCGATTTTTCTGTGTCAGACGATTTTTAAGTTGAACGAAACACTTCGCCAGAATGCCGCACAAAATGGTCGCGTCTTTGATGCGGAACTTCTTTTCCTTTTCGTGGCAAAAAGACATCGTCGTGGTGGTTTAGGAAGGCAAATGGTCAAATACATGCAAGGATGTATGGAAAGGGCTGGCGTGAAAAATTTCTGCCTTTTCACCGACACGAACTGCAACTGGCAGTACTACATGAAAGAACCTTGGGTCAAAGAAGGTGAACTTCCCTGGCCAGAGGTTGAAGGCATGGCGGGCGGACGCGAAATGATGTTCTCCAGAACGCTCTAAAAAATCTAGGTACAAAAAAAGCACAACCACTTTCGGATTGTGCTTTTTTTGATTAGGGAGGCGAGGTGTCGTCTCCCTCAATCACTCCTGCTAATTAGGCCATGGCCTTGATAGCGGCGGAGAGACGGCTCTTATGACGAGCAGCAGCATTAGCGTGGAGAACGCCCTTGCTCTTCATCGTGTCGATCACGGATTCAGCGCGAACGAAAGCTTCCTTAGCGGCAGCCTTGTTACCGGCGACGATGAACTTGCGCACAGCCTTGATGGCGGTACGGTACTGGCTACGCTGGGCAGCGAGGTGAGAGTTACGAGCAACGTTCTGACGAGCGCGTTTGCGAGCTTGCTTAGTATTGGCCATTTTGTAAAATTCCTTTGCCTTTAAAAGAGGTTAACAGTCGGCGTCGAGAAAATGAATGATCCCTCAATTGTGAGAGATCTCTCATGGGTCCATCTCGGTGTGCCCGATGACCTGAGGATGCATCGGAGACGCCGCCTACCGACTTTCTGTCGAGCAAGAACAGAAAACGTTGGCAATGCGGTTTTTAGCTGTTGACACCAAAGACTTCGCTAGGGTTTTCGAGTGAATCACTTCAAGCCACTCTCAGTCTTTCGTGAGACCGGAACGAAAGGAGAGAAGCCTTCAATGAAATTGACACATCTCAGAAAGCTCTTGACTATATCAAATTTCCAAGCTCCTTGGGGCTTTTGGAGTAAAATTTTTTCTTTAATGTTTATCCGCTTCTTTCCTACGGATTTTTTTCCATGTCTTTGCTGAAATCTTCGGCGACGGTTTCGGGTCTCACCTTAGTGAGTCGTGTAACCGGCGTTATCCGTGATATGTTGATCGCCCGCTACTTTGGGGCGAGTGCCGAAACGGACGCGTTCTATGCCGCTTTCCGACTCCCGAATATGTTGCGCCGTCTTTTCGCTGAGGGCGCCTTTCAGCAAGCCTTTGTGCCGATGTTGGCTGACGTGAAAGAAAAGGGGAGTGATGCGGAGTGTCAAGATTTCATTCACCATGTGCTCACGATGCTCGCGATGGCCGTTTTTGCTGCGAGCGTTTTGGGGGTGCTCGCCTCGCCCTTGCTCGTCTGGGCCATTGCGGGCGGGCTTTCCTCGAACCCTGAAGCGTTTGATTTGGCCGTGGCCTTAACACGCTTCATGTTCCCCTATATCGCCTTTATGTCGCTTGTGGCTTTTGCGGCGGCGATTTTGAACACATGGCGTCGTTTTGCGATTCCTGCCGTCACCCCAGTGCTACTCAATTTGAGTTTCATTGGCTGCTCGATTGTCTTAGCCCCACGCATGAGTGAACCGATTTGGGCGCTCGCCATTGCGGTCATTTTGGGTGGCATTTTGCAGTTGGGGACGCAAATTGTGGCCCTCTGGCGTTTAGGAATTCGCTTTAAGTTTGTGAGTCCCAAAAAAGCCTATGGCGACAGCAATGTGCGCCGCGTCATGAAATTGATGATTCCTGCGCTTTTTGGTGTGGGTGTGGCACAGCTCTCGATTTTGATTAACACCAATATCGCTTCGCACTTAGAGCATGGTGCAGTGACGTGGCTTAATTATGCAGACCGTTTGATGGAATTTCCCACGGCCCTTTTGGGCGTCGCGCTTGGTACCGTACTTCTCCCTGGGCTCTCTCGCGCTTATGCGCAAGGCGATACCGTGCGCTACAACCACCTGCTTGACCGCGCTCTGCGCCTGGTGGTTTTAGTGGGGATTCCAGCGGCAGTGGGGCTTTGGCTCACGGCCGATGAGCTCGTCGCCTTCCTCTTTCAAGGGAAACAGTTTTTGCCTAGCGACGTGCATCAAACCGCTTTGGCCGTTGTGGGGTATAGCGTGGGGCTCTTAGGTCTCATTGCGCTTAAGATTGTGGCCCCTGCTTTTTATGCCCGTAAAGACATTCGCACCCCAGTGCGTGTGGCCTGCTGGAGCTTGGTGTGCGTACAATTAGTGAACTTAATTTCTGTGCCACTTTTTTCGCAAGCTGGGCTCGCGCTCTCTGTTGGGATTGGGAGCCTCTTTAATGCAGGAACGTTGCTATTTTTCCTTCGTAAGCGCGATATTTATACGCCACAAGCGGGCTGGGTTCGCTACTTAGCACGTATTGCCATTGCGACACTCGTGATGGGCGGGGCGCTCTACCGGGGGCAGCTAGGCTACGACTGGACAACGCTAGCTTGGAGCATGCGCGCAGCGGGCGTTGCGGTGATGGTTCTGGGAGCCGCTGTCGTTTACTTTGGTCTGCTTTTTGCCATGGGTTGGCGACTTAAAGAAATTCGCGGCTAAGAGAGCGAAAACGCAATAGCAAAAGAGCACGACTTCTGTCGTGCTCTTTGCGTCTCCTGGTGTTTGAGTTTAGTTCGAGCCATCCGACTCATGATCAACGCCTTCAGCCTCATAGTTAAAAGGCATTTCTTCAGGCCAAGCGATCAAGGCATCTTCTTCCATGGTTTCGAGTGCCTCAGCACCAAGATAGGCAGTGTTGACCGCGTAATTGAGCTTCGCGTACACATGCAAAAGCTTATTTTTGAGCACATCTTCTGCGTCTTCCAGGTCGCCATTGTCAAGCATCTCAACCGCTTCGCCGAGCGCTTCATAGGCGTCCGTTAACGTGGCAGAAAACCAATCTTTATCAATTTGATCGTGACTCATGGGAATGAGGCCTCAAAAAAAGTAGCGGTATATACCGAAATTGTCGCCATCATTGTAGCGAAAAACATTCAACGAAATCAGTTCGAGTTTAATCCTGCTTTTGCGCTTTTGCCATGCCTTCATCAACGAGCTTTTGGTAGTGCTGGTTCAATTCTTCCGCGTATTCGCGTTGAATTTGCTGGCGAGGAACACCTACCGAGGTGCGCACGCGCTCTCTAAGACCCAACTTCCATTCGTCTTGGAGTTGATATAAGTACTGCTGGCGTTCTTTTTGATCAAGGCGGTACCCCAGCTCAAACTCGCGCGCGAGAATAGCGTTTCGCACACGGTCTTTGTATTTTTTAGCGTTTTCAGCAAGGAGCTGACGACGGCGTTTGAATTTGTTGAGTTCTTTGCGCTCGTCTCGCCCTCTAAGCGTAGGGCGAACGACGTGATTGGTGAATGAGCTCACTTCTTCAATCAGATCGAGCGCAGCTTGTTTATCTTGCTTAGCAATATTAATGATTTCTTCGAGTGCGCCGTTCCCTTGCTCTCTGATGCGGTTCCAGTTGGGTTCTCTGGGGAGATGATCGATGACCTTGAGCAGCCAGTGTTTCTGCAAAAAGCCACCATCTTCGAGCAAGATGTCAATCGCATCTCTAAGACGGGCGCCGTCTACAACAAGACCGAGATTTTTCGCTGGAAGTTGTGCCATCACGATTCCTAATGCATTTAACAGTATAGAGTGAGTATATACCGTCTCTTGACGCTAAGTAAAGCGAAGAGCACAACATCCAAAGGAAGACTAAGCGGTTAATCGGTAGCGTTAGGCCTTGCCAGTCGTGGACTTGAGGAGCTCGGCCTGCGTTTGATAGTACTCATTGAGCTCTTTTTCAAACTCTTCAAAGACCTTCGCGCGATGGAGCCCTTCAACGTTAGCCAAGCGCTCTGGCAAGGTAGCGCGCCATTCGTTTTTCTTTTTCGTCACGTAGTTTTTGCGCTCAAGAGGCGTCATTTTTCGTCCGAGTTCGTGTTCACCCAGCTTGATCACGTTATGCAGACGGCGCTTAAACTGCGTGGCGCGTTCTAGTAGCGCGGCGTGAAGTCGCATGGCTGGCGGAATCTCTCCGTTTTCAATACTGTCGGCATCGCGAAGCACGTTCTCAGCACGGATTTTCTCAGCCGCTTCGATCAACTCCAAGGCCGACTCTGAGTCCTGCTGCGCCAGACTGTATAACTCAGTTAAGGGTTCGAGTTTTTCATCAAGACCTGAAGGTGCAGAGCAGGTTTCGATCGCTTTTCTCACAGTGGCACTGCAAGCAGGACCCAGAGTAGGATTGGTGAGCATCGCCACAACGAGTTTGAGGCGATACGTATCGACGTTGAGGTTGGGTTTTTTAACAGTGATTTTCATGGTCAAAGTTCCTATCAGATAAAGGTTAAAAGTTCAAAAAAGAGGAGAATTAACATGAGTACTGTAGAGGTTATACACAAACTATCCATAACAACTACAAAACATAGTATATAACTAGTGTAGAAGAAAAAGCAATAGGCTTTTTTCGAGGTGGGTTCGTTTTGAGAAAAAAGTGGGAGAAAAAACGCAAAAAAGGGATGTCGTTAGGCAGAAAAAAGAAAGCGAATTTTGTCCTTTTAGAGAAGCCTTGAAACTGCTGATAACACTAAGGATTTAATAAGGTCAAAAAAAGCGTAATTTTCCTGTGGAGAGTGTCGAGAAAAAGATGCACAATGACGGATCTGGAAAAAATCATCAGTATTTTCCCTAATGAAGAAAAATAACAATGTCTTTCTCGCAATCTTTTGAACAGTTTATTCCTCGAGAAGAGCGCACCTGGAACCGCTTGGCGGTGAGTCTTGGGATGTTTATTCTGGGGACGATTTTCGCTAGTTGGGCCTCACGTATCCCAGATATCAAGCATTTCCTCAATTTGAGTGATGCGCAATTGGGCTTTGCACTTTTTGCGGCCCCAATTGGTCAGATTCCATCGATGCTCGTGACGCCGATGTTGGTGAAGCGTTTTGGCTCGTGCTCGATTGTGACGACCGCGATGCTCTGCTATCCGATCATGCTCGTCTCGCTCGGTTTCGTGCAAAGCGTGCACCAACTCTTCCTTGTGCTCATCAGCTTTGGCGTTTTCAATAGCATGTTGAGTATTTCGGTGAACGCACAGGCTGTGGGGGTAGAAAACCTCTATGGGCGCTCGATTATGGCGAAGTTCCACGGTTGCTGGTCGCTGGGTGGTGTGATCGGCGGTCTCTTTGGCGGCATGATGGCTGGATTAGGCGTTTCGCCTCGCTGGCACTTCGTCTGTATTTTGCTGTTGGCCTTTGCTAGTGCGAATTTTGCTTGGCGTCGCTTGATGAAAACGGACCCCTTGCCCAACGTGGCGCATACGGGGCTTACACGTCACCGCTGGATGAAGCCAGATATTCTCCTTGTGATTTTGGGGATTATCGGCTTTGGTTCCATGGCAGTGGAAGGCTCGATGTACGACTGGAATTCGGTCTACTTTGTTTCCGTTCTTCACGAAGAAGGCTTCTCCGCTCGCCTGGGCTACTTGGTCTGTATGATCGCTATGGTCTCGGCACGCTTTATTGCGGACGGCTTCATTAACCGCTATGGCGAAGTGTTTGTGCTCCGTGTTTCTTCTGTGTCAATGACGATTGGGCTTGCGATGCTCGTGGCGTTCCCCACACTCATTCCCGCCATGATTGGTAGTGCTTTTGTGGGCTTCGGGATGGCAGCGGTGGTGCCGATTTGCTTCTCGATGGCAGGTCGCTCGACGCTTGTCTCCGCATCGACCGCGATTTCGATGGTGACCGCCATTTCCTTCTTAGGCTTCTTGATGGGGCCACCAGTCATTGGCACGATGTCTGAGCACATCGGTTTGCGTGGCGCATTTGCCGTGGTGATGGGCGCTCCGATTATTGTGGTGCTCCTCTCGGCGAAGATGAAAAAGATCGCTCCAAAGAAGCACTAAGTCAAAAAAGCGCTTTAACGAAAGAAGAGTTCGGTTCACGCCGGACTCTTTTTTTTGGCTCTAAAAATCAAAACAGAGGCTACTAGTCTCATTTCTTTCGTGGCTTCATGGCTTTGCAGTCAGCCCGTCTTTTTTTCAAGCTTTCTTTTTCGCTCGAGCCTTAGCGCATCTTCTCAGTGTATGTTTTCACTATCACAAAACTTTCCTCCTTCAAGTGCGTAGGGCTTTTTTTCCGTACAAGAAAAAACTCCCGCAATTCTTGAGAACTGCGGGAGTATCCACGGAGAAAGTGTGGAGGATTCTAAATTATTCCCACGTTGGGAGGACAGCACCGTTGAAGGTCTTTTCAATGAAGGCCTTCACTTCAGGGGAGCGATAGGCTTCAACGAAAGCCTTAATCTTCGGATCGTTGGCGTTGTTGTCGCGAGAAGCGATGATGATCAACGCGTAGGGAGCCTTCAAAGATTCGAAGTAGAAGCCATCCTTAGCCTTCAAGCCAGCGGAAAGAACATAGTTCATCGGAATCACAGCGACAGAAGCGTCATCCAAGGAGCGCGGGAGCTGGGCAGCTTCGAGTTCCACGATCTTCAACTTCTTCGGGTTTTCGACGATGTCAGCGACCGTGGCCTTGGAATCCAAGCCCGGGGTCAACTTGATCAAACCAGCGGCTTCGAGCAAGAGAAGCGCGCGACCAGCGTTAGAAGGATCGTTCGGGATCGTGAAAGAAGCACCGTTCGGAATATCCTTCACGTCTTTAATCTTGTTGGAGTAAAAGCCCATCGGCTGAACAACAGCGTCAGAAATCTTCACGAGCTTCGTGCCCTGCTGCTTGTTGAAGTTATCCAAGAAGGGCTGGTGCTGATAAACGTCAGCGTCCAAGGAGCCTTCAGCCAAAGCGCGGTTCGGGGAAAGGTAGTCGGTGAATTCAACCACTTCCACATTCAAGCCACGGGTCTTAGCGACACCAGCGGCAGCGTTCACGATAGCAGCATGCGGACCAGCGGTCACACCCACTTTGATGGAACCCTCTTTAGCCTGAGCCGAGAAGGCGAGGGTGCTAGCAAAAGCAGCGGCTAAAACGGTTTTGACAAGGAGTCGCTTAGAGATTGTCATGATGTAGTCCTACCTCAAAAAAAAGTTGATTTCACGTCAGCCAGAGAGAAGAGAGATGGCACTCAAACGTCATCCCGAAGGAAGCGTGAGAAGAGACGTGTTGATTTTCGTTAAAACCATTTTGCCTTAGCTCAAGGTGGGTGGCGTAGGTAATACCTCAAAAAGCCCGTGATTCTAAGGAAAAGTAGGCGATCAGACCTAAGAGAAACCTATTAGAAAAAAGGACACTTGAATCGCTTCAAATGTCCTTCTAACCGTTGTGTGCCTAGGAAATGGTCTCAATTTCTTCAGAAAGTTCTAACCATTTCATCTCAAGCTCTTCGACCAGGGGTTTCAATTCCCCGTGTGCTTTCAAAATGGCCGCGACTTCCTCGTTAGGCGTTTCATTGTAGAAATTGGGGTTGGCAAGCCGCGCATCAAGTGCCGCCAACTCTTCATTGGCTTTGGCCATCGCTTTTTCGACTTTGGTCAACTCTTTTTGTAGCGGGGCGCGAAGGGCGGCAATACGTTGACGTTCTTGCGCTTCTAAGCGGCGCGCTTCCTTTTTATTGATAACGGGCTCTTTCTGAGCTCGCGCTTCTTCTTTTTCTTGACGCGTCGTTGTGCGACGATGCTCAAGAATTAATTCCGCGTAGTCATCCAAGTCCCCATCAAAGGGCGTCACTTTCCCTTCATGGACCAAAATCAAACGATCTGTCGTTGCACGAAGGAGGTGTCGGTCATGGGAGACGATCAACACGGCGCCACTATAAGTGGACAAAGCCATCGTGAGCGCTTCACGCGTTTCCATATCCAAGTGGTTCGTTGGTTCGTCCAAGACCAAGAGGTTAGGTTTATTCCAAGCAAGAAGCGCTAAGGCAAGGCGCGCCTTTTCTCCACCCGACATCGGACCCACGGGGGCTGTGGAAAAGTCCCCAGAGAAGCGATAGACGCCTAAAAAGTCACGCAATTCTTGTTCGCGTACATCTGGGGCTAAGCGACGAAGATGTTCGAGCGGCGTATCCGTGGGGCGCAATTGGTCAAGCTGGTGCTGTGCAAAGTAGCCAATTTCTAAACCCTGACCACGACGAATGTCGCCTGCCATAGGAGCGAGCTGACCGACAATGCCTTTCACAAGCGTCGACTTCCCAGCGCCGTTAACCCCAAGAATCCCAATACGCTCACCAGAGCGAATGGAAAGGGTCACATCAGAAATGACCACATGCTCTTCGTAGCCCAAAGCGAGGTTTTCCGTGTCGACTAAGTGCTCAGGAAGACGCACGGGCTCAGGGAACTCAAAACGCCATTCGCGCTTAGCACGCACGGGTTCCACGGCTTGGAGCTTTTCCAGCATCTTGATACGGGACTGCGCCTGACGAGCCTTAGTGGCTTTCGCGCGGAAGCGTTCAATAAAAGCGCTTAAGTGCGCCGCTTCGCGTTCATAAGTACGGGCAGCCGCATTTTGCTGGCGCAGCTTTTCAATACGCTGTGCTTCAAAAGCGGTGTAGTTCCCACTGTAGTGCACGATCGTGTTGTCTTCCACGGACCAAATTGTGCTCACTGCGCGGTCTAAGAATTCACGGTCGTGAGAGATGATCACCACGGTAGCAGGCACATGGCGGAGCCAATTTTCTAACCAAATCAACGAATCAATGTCTAAGTGGTTCGTCGGTTCGTCAAGAAGCAAGAGGTCCGCAGGGCGCATCAAGGCGCGTGCCAAGGCTAAACGGTTACGCCAACCGCCAGAGAAATCAGCCACCATGCGCTCGTCATCAGCCTTCGTGAAGCCTAACCCCGCGAGAATCATCTGCGCCTGCGCCACAATGGCGCCTTCGTTTAATTCGGCAAGATTAGCCATCGCCTGAGCGAGCTCAAGGTTATAGGCCTCTGTTGTTTGTGGTTGCGCTTGGAGTTCGGCGAGTTTAGCGCGAGCGCGCATCAAGGGTTCATGTCCTGCGAGCACAAAGTCGAGCGTTTTGACGTTTTCGACTTTAAAGCTCTGCGCCACGTGTGCAATACGCTCCTGAGGAGGGCATTCAATGTCGCCCGCTTCAGTTGTGATTTCGCCCAAAATGGCGGCAAAAAGTGTGGACTTTCCACAGCCATTGGGACCCACAAGACCGATGCGCTCACTGGGGCTCGCGATCAACGTGGCACCTTGATAAAGCACACGAGTGCCACGCGCAAGAGAAACGTTTTGAAGTCGCAACATAATTAGTCAGCGAAGTAAGCGTCGAGATCAGCCTTAGTCACCATAAAGACTTGGTCATCGCCACCAGAAGTGGTGAGCCACGTCAAAATAAGCCCTGGGAAGGTTTCTTCCACAGCCGCGGCCCCGTCGCCCACTTCCACAATCATCATGCCGCCTTCGTTTAAGTGGTGGCGAGCTTCAGGAACGAGACGGCGCACAATGTCCATCCCATCGTCCCCTGCGCCCAAGGCCATTGTGGGTTCATGACGATATTCCGTCGGGAGCGCTTCCATGCTTTCGGTTGTCACATAGGGTGGGTTCGAGATAATCAAATCAAAGCGGCGACCTTCTAGGTTGGAGAAAAGATCGCTCTCAACTAATTCAAGCGTTTCTTCCATCCCGTAGCGTTCACGGTTGATTTTGGCGACCTCCAATGCATCAGGCGAGAGATCAGCTCCCGTCACCTGAGCGTTCGGGAAAATGCCTTGTGCAAGAATGGCCAAACAGCCAGAACCTGTGCACATGTCCAACACAGAGGTGACGCTTTCTGGATCTTCAATCCAGGGTTCAAAGTCTTCTTCAATGAGTTCTGCAATATAGGAGCGTGGAATAAGCGCACGTTCATCAATGTAGAACATATGTTCCGTGAGCCAAGCTTCTTTCAGCAGGTAGGCCACTGGTGTTTTTTCATGCACGCGACGGTCAATCAAATGCACCAAGCGCGAGAGTTCAGCCTGCGTTAGCGTGGCATCGAGAAACGTCTCAAAGTGTTCAAAGGGCAACTTCAAACCGCGGCACACCAAGAAGGAGGCTTCTTCCCAGGAGTCAGGAGAGCCGTGTCCGAATGTGAGATCGGCATTTTCCATTTCGGAAATAGTCCAACGGAAAACGTCACGAATGGTTTTCAAATTGCGGATAGGGTCATCGAGCCAGGGAGTTATTTCGTACATGATTTGTCCTTCAACATTTGCGTTAGCGCCTTTTTCACCAAAAGCGCTAGGAGTAGGAGGTGAAGAGGCGAGAGAGTATTGATAAGCGCTCAAGGAGCGCACGCGAGCCTCTTTTTCTTTCATTTGGATGCGCCACATTATACCGAGCGAGGCTTTTTCTCATTGCAAAAATACTCGCTCTTCTTTCCGAGAGGAAATTTTCATTGATAAGGAAAGATCTTTCCTCGATTCTTTCCAGAGATTCGGTACAATGGACGTTTGAATTCATCCAAACTTTTCAATTTCCTTTGCGCGTCTAGGAGACGACTTTGAGGCTTCGCCACATCAAAATTGCTGGGTTTAAGAGCTTTGCCGATCCCATTACGGTCAACCTCGAAAAGCCCTTTACTGGCATTGTCGGCCCGAATGGCTGTGGCAAGTCCAACATCATCGACGCTGTGCGTTGGGTGTTGGGTGAGGCACGTTTATCGGAGTTGCGTGGCTCAAGCTCCATGAAGGAATTGATTTTCGCAGGCTCCTCAGGTCGTAAACCCTTGGGCCGCGCAAGCGTTGAGTTGCTCTTAAGTAATGAAGACGCTCGCATCAAAGGTCCCTGGGGCGAATACGCCGAAATTACCGTCAAGCGCGTCGTTAACGCTGACGGGCAGTCCCAATACTTCATCAACCAGCAGCAAGTGCGCCGCCGTGATGTGCTCGATATTTTCATGGGCACGGGGCTGGGCCCCAAAAGCTACGCCATCATCTCGCAAGGGATGATCTCGTCTTTTATTAAAGCTAAGCCAGAAGAACTTCGCGTTTATTTAGAAGAAGCCGCTGGGGTGTCGCTTTATCGCGAACGCCGTCGCGAAACGGAGCAGCTGATTGTTCAAACGCAGAGCAATTTGGAACGCGTACAAGATGCACTCTCAATCAAACTCGATGAACATGCCAGACTCAAAGTCGAGGCGGACCTAGTCGACCGTTGGACCGCGTTGACAGAGGAAAAACGTCAGGCCGAAGCGCTTTGGTACTTCGTGCAGTACGAAGATGTGCGAAAGCAGTTGGACGCACTGGGACTTAAACGCGCCAAGGCAGAAACGCAACTTCAAGAAGCGCGTCGTCAGGCTGACTTGGCAGAACGTGCGCTACAAACGATTCAAGGTGAGTTGTCGCCACTAGAGAGCGTTGTGCAAAAAGAAGCCGCACTCTTGCGCCAAGCAGAAAAAGATTTAACCCTTCAAGAAAGTGAAGAGCGCCAACGAGAAGAGCGCCTTCGCAAGATTGAAGCAGATATCAAAGCAAGCGAAGAAGAATTTAACCGCAAGACGGCGCGTCTTGAAAGCCTGAGAACTCATCAAGAAGAGAGCAATAGCGTTCTTACTAAAGCACTTGAAGAGGAAGAATTCCTTGAAGAAGAAATTGACGGTCGAGAAGAAAATGTCGACCGTGCTCAGTCGCGCGCAGAAGAAGAGGCGGCGAAATTAAGTGAGAAACAGGCGGCATTCCAGAAGCAAACTCGCGCGCTTGATATGGCGAAAAACCAATTAGATAGCGCGGAGCGTGCTGCACAGGCGCTCGCCCAGCGTATTGAACGCCTGGAAGAAAACGCCAAACGTATTACGCCGCCCGATGCGGCAGAGCGTGAAGCGGCAAAAGAAAAGGAAGCGGAGGCTCAAGAGATCCTCGAAGACCTTATTGAGCGCGCAGATGATTTAGCGCAAACGCAGCGAGAGGCTCGCGAGAGTAGTGATGCCGCAAGCGAAGCGTACTTCACGGGACTCGCTTATCAAAAGCAGTGCTTGACGCAATACGAAACGCTCGAAGAGCAAAGTCACCAAGCCGAAGGCGAAACAAAACTCTCCGCTTTTGAAGAGGAGCAGGGACTTGAAGGCCTTCGTCGCTTGCATGAAGTCCTTTCCGTAAAAGACGAATGGGTCAAGGCAGTCGATGCCATTTTAGGGCATCGCACTAACAGTATTTTGCTTCGCATGATTGGCTCTGTGCTTTTCCAAGAGCATCGTCCACCGGCTCCCCTTTCCTTTATTGAAACAGGAAGCCGTGAGGCGGAACCGATTGCGATGCCTAATAGCCTTACTGGCACGGATTTCCCCTCGCTTCGCAGTCAGTTAACGACAACGGACGCGGCAGTGTCGCGTGCGCTCGATGAATGGTTGATGGGGCTTTGGTGCGCACCCACGTTGCGTGCCGCTTTTGATGCTAGAGCCAATTTGGGACCAGGCGAACGACTCATTACCCCCGATGGGGATGTCATTTCTCGCGTGGGGATCGACTATTGGCAAAAAACACAGGCTGAGCAGTGGACACTAAGCGACCGCTTAGCACTCGAGCGCGCCCAAGAAACGCTTGAAGCGGCGGAATTAGAACTGGATCGCCTAGCCAAAGCGCGTGAGCAAAGCGCAGAAGAACTTACGCGCCAAGAAGCGGAATTAAAGCGCGTGGAAGCCGCGCGTGACGAAGCTCAACGTACAGCAAGCGCGGCTACTCTCGCCTCGCGAGTCTTAGAAGAAAAGTGGAGCGTCTGGCAACAGCGAAATGAAGATTTGCAGCGCGATCGCCAAGATTTGCTCACCGAGCACCAAACCGCACTCGATGAAATTGACACGTTTAGTGAAGCCTACGACGAGGCACATGTCTCTTGGGAAGAGGCACAACTTGCTTGGCAAGATGCGCAAACTCAGGCAGAGCGTGCGACGTCGACACTTCGCCTAATGGAGTCGCAATTAAACGACAAGCGCCGTGAGCTCGCTGCCCTGCGTGCCACGATTGAAGGCTATCGCCGAACCGAGACAGAAAGTCAAGAAACGTTCACTCACATGGAAGAAGACTGCGCGCGAGAAAAAGCGCGTCAAGCCGCTCTTCGAGCCGAACACACGGAACTCTCTCAGGCGGTGAGTCACGAAACGCTTAGCACCGCGCTAGAAACCTTTAAGCTCGCCGAAGAGCGCTACCAAAAGGCGAATCGTGAGCTAGAAGAAAAGCGCGCCTCACAGCAAGGTTTCTTAGAAGATTTGCGCGCTCATCAAGCGGAATTGATCCCTCAAACTGAGGCGATTAGCCAGATGCGCGTGGAAGAAGAAAATAAGGCAGGGTTGCGTGAGCAATTCTCCGAGCGATTAACAGAGCTCAATGCAGACCGCGTGGCACTTGCGATGCAACTCGAAGAAAAGCCCTCGTTGGGGCACGGAGTGCGTAATCGCGTAATGAAACTCATGGCAGAAATTGAAGCCTTGGGTCCCATTAATCATGTCGCGAAAGCGCACTTAGAAGAAATCGAGAAGATGGTTGCCATTACGCGTGAGCAAATTGATGACTTAGAGGCGGCCATTAAGACGCTTGAAGAGGCGATCCGCAAGATTGACCACGAAACGCGTAGCACGATGCACGATACCTTTGAGCGTGTGAAGGCTCACTTTAGCCAAACCTTCCGCCATCTCTTTAGCGGCGGGGACGCGACGATTGAGCTCGTGGGGGACGATATTCTGAATGCTGGCGTTGAAGTGCGTGCGCAACCACCTGGAAAGAAAAATTCCAGTCTGCGACTCCTCTCTGGCGGTGAGCAAGCACTTACCGCAACGGCACTTGTTTTTGCGCTCTTTAAATTGAATCCCGCGCCATTCTGTCTGCTGGACGAAGTGGATGCGCCGCTTGACGAAGCAAACCAAGGCCGTTTAGCGAATATGTGCCGTCAGCAAAGTCATGAGACGCAATTTTTGATGATTACGCACCACCGCGTGACAATGGAATATGCACAGGCCTTAATTGGTGTCACGATGCGTGAACCTGGCGTGAGCCGTGTGGTGAGCGTCGATATTGACGAAGCGGCCAAAATGGCAGAATAAGTCTGGTGCGTGAAAAAAGCTTAGAAAATATTCTTTGCAGAAAGTTAGGATTCTTCGCGCAAGGACTGGCATTTGCTACAATGGTCTATTGATGTAGGCTCGCATACCGAGCGGGTATGTGGTGAGCTAGGTGAACGATCGTTCTCGATATACCGGTTTCTATTAAAAAGAAGATACTCCATGAGTCAAACCCAAATCCTTCTAATCGTTGCTGCTTTAGTGGTGATTGCCGTGTTTTTCTGGCGATCCAAACGTGAAGCGAAAAAAATTCTCAACAAAGAGAAGTTTGACCGACCGTCGACTGACGTGTTGATGGAAGGGGGACTCAAGAAAGACCCGCATTTTGACGAAATTCGTGCGGCAATGCAGGCAGCGGTCCCCTCGGAGCAACCTCCCGTTTATGATCTGCTTGAACAAGAAAATGCAGAACGAATGGCTGCTGAAGAGGATTCTTCCCCCACGGATTTGGTTGGCTACGAAAAGCCCCCAGTGGACACGGGTGTGCAGTGGGTACTCGAACTCGTGCCGCAAGAAGGTCGTGTCTTCTCGATTGGTGGCATGCAGTCGCTCTGGCTTGAATTAAAGCAACTCAATTTGCCCTTGCAGGTCAATATGTGGGTAAAGAGCCGTCGCGATCAGCTCTACTACTCCGCCAAACACTTGCCGATTGAATCCACGCACATTGTCGTGGCGGTTGTGAAAGCCAACCGTGTGGCACTCTTGGAACCCGTTTCTGCCTCTAAAGTTTTGCAAGTCTTAGAGCAGGCTGCCGCTCACAACGATGTGGAAGTGCGCCCCTCGGAAGACGTGGAAAAAGTACCCGTCTCAGCCGATATGACCCGCCAGTTCATCTCCTTCTTTGACGCGGCTGTGGACCTCTTGATTGTGCCAATGGATCCCAATCAGGGGAGCTTTAGTTCGGCTCAAGTGGGCAGCGTTGCTAAGGAAGCGGGTTTCCGCCCCGCAGGCTCTCTCTGGGAATATCGCCTTGATGCGCAGTCTCGTGAACCAGTGATGACGTTGAAACTCTCTGACGATATGAAGAGCGTGAAATTAACGCTTGACGTACCGCTCACGAACTTTGGCCGTGGCGACTTAAAGCGCTTCTTCTCGCTAGCTAACCACCTTGCCAACCATTTGGGTGGCGTGTGGCTTGATGCGAAGAGAAACCCCGTGGACGCTTACGGCGCAGTAATGCTTCAAAAGCATTTAGAAGGGCGAATGAAGGACATGCACAAGCATGGCGTGGATGCGGGCAGTGAACGTGCCGCTCGTATCTTTGCGCGCGGTGCCTAACAGAGGTACGCTTCGTCGCGAAATCCGTATTGATGTGAGGCCGACCTTATATGAAGAGGATCGGCCTCTTTTTTAAGAGAAAAGAGAAATGAGCACAGACCAAACGCTCGACTTTGACGGAACCAAAGAAGCGGCCGCAATGCCGCCCGAAAAAGCCCAAGAAACCATGCTCGAGCTCGAAGATAAGCTCGAGCAGTGGAGCTACGAATACTATGTGTTGGACGCGCCTAGCGTGCCCGACGCGGACTATGACCGCGCTTTTAACTTACTCGTGGCGCTCGAAAAACGCTTTCCCAAATGGAAAAATCCCGCCTCGCCAACCGCTCGTGTGGGCGGTGCGGTGCGCAGTGACTTAGTGAAAGTCGTACACGCTCTTCCCATGCTCTCGATTCATACCGAAACGGACTTCTCGGACGAAGGGGCTCGTGAGTTCGACCGTCGTGTGAGAAGTGAATTGGGACTTGGCGCAACGGATCCCGCCGTGGAATACGATTGCGAATTGAAGTTTGACGGACTTGCGATGAATTTGCGCTACGAAAAGGGGATTCTCGTAAGTGGCGCAACGCGTGGCGATGGCGCTCAAGGGGAAGATGTCACGGCTAACGTGAAGACCATTCAAACGATTCCTTTGCGTCTTAAAGGCGACTACCCAGAGATTCTCGAAGTGCGTGGCGAAGTGATCATGCACCGCGAAGACTTTGAAGCGCTCAATAAGCGTCAAATCGCTGCGGGGCAGAAAACCTTTGTGAATCCGCGTAATGCAGCAGCAGGCAGTTTGCGCCAGTTGGACCCGAATATCACCGCGCAACGTCGTTTGCATTTCTACGCTTACTCCTTGGGTGAAGTCTCGGGCGAAGCGTTTGCTCCCTCTCAGAGCGCGGCACTCGATCGTTTAGAGTCGATGGGTTTCCCGGTCGCAAAATTGCGCCGTGTGGTTTATGGCCCTGAAGCGTTGGCGGCTTTCCACAATGAAGTGGCGGAAAAGCGTCCCACGTTGCCTTTTGAAATTGATGGCGTCGTCTATAAGGTGAACGACTTTGAACTTCAAGAGCAATTAGGCTTTATTGCACGTGAACCGCGCTGGGCTTGTGCACACAAGTATCCTCCGGAAGAAGCGATGACGGTGTGTGAAGCGATTGATATTCAAGTGGGTCGTACTGGGCGTTTGACGCCAGTGGCTCGCTTAAAGCCCGTCTTTGTGGGCGGTGTGACTGTATCGAACGCCACCCTTCATAACGAAGACCATATTACTGAGTTAGGTCTTGAGATTGGCGACACGGTCGTTGTGCGTCGTGCGGGCGATGTGATTCCAGAAGTGCTTCGTGTGGTGAAAGAATTGCGCCCCGAACATGTCCATGCCTTCCATATGCCAGATAAGTGCCCAGTGTGCGGTTCGGCCACGATTCGTGACGAAGAAGAAAAAGACATGCGCTGTACGGGCGGGCTTTTCTGTGAAGCGCAGCGAAAACTTGCCATCGTGCACTTTGCGTCTCGCCGAGCCATGGGAATTGACGGGTTGGGCGAAAAGATTGTGACGATGTTGGTGGACGAAGGACTTTTAGCGAGCCCAGCAGACATCTATAAGTTGACGCTTGAAGAATTGACAGCTCCGCTTAAAGACACCGTCAATAGCGATAAGCCAGTAAAGCGCTTAGGGCCCAAGGCCGCGCAGAATTTGCTCGACAGCATTACCGCCTCGAAGAATTCTACTTTGGCGCGTTTTATCTATTCGTTGGGTTGCCGCCATGTGGGCGAAGCGACAGCGCTGTCACTTGCTGATCATTTCGGCACACTCGAAAAATTAGAGCAAGCCAGTGTGGAAGATCTCCTTGAAGTGGACGATATCGGGGAAGTCATTGCCGAGAGTATTTACGCCTTCTTCAAAGAGCCGCATAACCGTGTGGTGATTGATGCATTGCTTGCCGCAGGCATTACTTGGAAGAGCACGCCCACAGTAAGCAACACGGATAGTGCCGTGAACGGTCTTACGTTTGTGATTACGGGCACCTTGCCTCACTTTGGTCGCGATGAAATCAAGGATCGCTTGATTGCTTTGGGCGCTAAAGTCTCGGGTTCTGTCAGTAAGAAGACGGACTACTTGGTGGCAGGCGCTAATCCAAAGTCGAAATTGCAAAAAGCCCTTGAGTTGGGTATCCCGGTGATTGATGAAGAAAAGCTCCTTGCGATGATGGGTGAGGGCGAAGCCCTCACGGCTCCCGTGGATAGCGCTCCAAGTACGGGCTCGCTTTTTGATTAAAAGAGAAAGGAAGCAAAGAGATGTATGCGTTGATTGGGGGCACCGGGTTTACCGACCCAACGATTTTTGAAGTCGATGAAGAAGTAGAAATGGATACGCCCTATGGTGCACCTTCCGCTCCTTTGCAATTTGGTCGACTCCGTGGCGTGGAATGTGTTTTATTGCGTCGTCATGGTGCAAATCATCAATTTGCTCCACACCGCGTGCCGTATCGCGCAAACCTCTGGGTGCTTCACACAGCAAAAGTCGAAGGCGTGATTGCTGTGGCGACCGTAGGTGGTATTGATTCCGCCCTCGGCGCGGGAGCCATTGCTGTGCCAGACCAAGTGATTGATTACACCTGGGGACGAGAAGTGACGTACTACGATGACTTCTCGGTGATGGGTATGAAGCACGTAGATATGACGTATCCCTTTGATGAAGGATTGCGTGTTGTGCTTCGCGAAGCAGCTAAGCAAATCAGCGTGCCGATTATGTGGGGCGGGACTTATGCCACCACGCAGGGTCCTCGTCTAGAAACCGCTGCCGAAATTCGTCGCTTTGAGCGCGATGGGGCCAATATGGTCGGGATGACGCTTTATCCGGAATGCGCACTCGCTAGAGAACTGGATTTGCGCTATGCCGCCATTGCTGTGTCGGTTAACCATGCTGCAGGTGTGGCAACGAGCCAGCAGGGAATTGCGTTTGAAAAATTAGGTGCAATGATTAAAAAGGGCGTTGATGCTGGAGTGTCGGTGGTTTCGATGGCGCTAGAACGCCTCAACCGACAACATAATTGAGCTCTTAAAGCGCGGGAGGTTTCAAGCGCTTTAAAAGCTCGTGGAGGAAAAACGAAATGATTTTGCGAGTAAGAAAAATGGGGGATCCCATTTTGTTGCGTCCCGCTGTTCGGGTGCGTGATTTCTCGGATCCGAAGCTCAAAGAACTCGTGGCGAATATGTGGGATACGATGGAAGCCACGGGTGGCGTTGGGATTGCGGCGCCACAAGTAGGGGTGAGTCTGCAAGTGATTTGCTTTGGAATGGAAAAGTCTCTTCGCTATCCCGGAGCTCCTTCTGTACCACGTACTGTGCTCATTAATCCGAAGATTGAACCGATTGGAGATGAGCGCCAGATTGGTTGGGAAGGTTGCTTATCGGTTCCAGGACTTCGCGCACAAGTACCTCGTTGGGAGCGCATTCGCTACACGGGCTTTGATTTGGAAGGCAACCCCATCGATCGTGAAGTCACGGGCTTTCATGCTCGCGTTGTGCAGCATGAGTCGGATCACTTGATCGGACGACTCTATCCGAGCCGTATCGAAGACTTCTCCACTTTTGGTTATGTGGAGCTCGTTTGTTCTGAAGCGCTCAAAGGTGAAGAAGAAAAACTTGGCAAAGCCAACGCTGAGTAAGTGTTGAAAGTCGCAAAACCATGAAGAGATTTTGCCCAAAAACTAGGCAAAAAGCCCTAAAAATACCCTCTTCATGGTATTTTGCGAAAAAAGTTTGACAACTCACGAAAAAGAGTGTTTAATTCTCTCCTACGTCAGGCGCAACTGCGTTTGATCGGAAAATAAAGAATCGTGGAAGCGATTTTTTATTTGACAAAGGATTTTTTCTCTGATAAGATTAAAAATCTGCGCTTCGTGAGAGGCGCTGTTCTTTAAAAACTAGAATTCAACGAACCGATAAGTGTGAACATCGGCAAGTAGAGACTCAGCAATAAGGTCTCAAAAAACTTACGAAGTTCGCACTTTGAAGGAAAGCC